>Ga0164315_10002456_pt1 | contig 14182 bp, 11 predicted proteins | sample GuaBasSedimGuay6_FD_113737 | JGI IMG/M metagenome (GOLD analysis project Ga0164315, IMG submission 113737) | Subseafloor sediment microbial communities from Guaymas Basin, Gulf of California, Mexico - Guay6, Core 4569-2, 0-3 cm | ecosystem: Environmental > Aquatic > Marine > Hydrothermal vents... | reverse complement strand
TTTTTGAACCAACACATTGCCAGGGCTTAAATCAAGATGCAAAATATTTTTTTGGTGTAGCTTATGGACAAACGAAGCAAACAACTTAAGCAGATTGTTTTTATCTTCAAAAATATTATTGTGAAGTGGCGCATGCATAGTCCAATTGTATTTAAAACTTTCTGCTACAAAATAGCTACTACTTATAAGTCCAAATTTTTTGAACTCAATATAACCTATAGCTTTTGGGGTATGATTGCCTACTTTTATGCTGTTTTGATAAGATTTTTGGGCTTTTGAGTTACTAAAAAATGTATATTTTATTTTATTTAAAATAGCTGGAATTTTAAACGACTTTACCACTAACTCTTTGTTTTGATAGTTTATAATTTTTATACTATTTCTTGCTTGGTGTAATATATCGTTTGATTTGTCAAAATATGTTTTGATATTTTTAACTAAATTTTCATAGTCTTGATTTATAACTTCCAAACTCATATATTTTGTGTCGATTGTTTTTTATTCATAACAACAACTATATCATATTTAACTTAATAATACATATCAATATGTATATTTTATGTGTTTTAAAGTGTTTTAAGAAAAACTAGATATAATATCAAAAAAAATTGAGGAACTATATGATAACATGGATGCAAAGACACAAAAAGTGGTTAGTAGTGACTATATGGATAAGCACGATAGCTTTTGTGGGAGCTGGATTTGTAGGTTGGGGTTCATATAACTATGGCAAAACTGGCGGTGATATGGCAAAAGTAGGCGATGTAACTATCAGCTACAAAGATGTAAATGACCAATACAATAGGTTGTATTCACAATATAGCGAGACATTTGGCGAACAGTTCAACCAAGAAGTAGCAAAAAAACTTGATCTTGAAACTGTAGCATTTGACAGCACAGTAAGTAGTGCTTTGGTTATGAACTATGCTCGCGACTTAGGGCTTATTGTCACAGACAAAGAGGTCTCACAAGAACTTGTGAGATACGATGCATTTTTAAAAGATGGTAAGTTTGACAAAGATATATATATAAAAGTATTATCGCAAAATCACAACAGCCCAAAAGAGTTTGAAAATAGACTCAAAAAAGATATTTTGATAGGAAAAGTTCAAGACATATTTAGAAAATTTACAAAAAATAGCGACAACGAAATAGAAAACATAAGCAAGATATTTGCTATAAAAGATGACTTGGATATACAAATAATAAAAGCAAACGATATAATAGTGGACAAAAATGACAAAAAACTCAAAGAGTATTGGGAAAAAAATAAAAATCTTTATTTGTCAAACACACAATATAAAACTAACATAAGTGAAATAGCTATCAAAGATGGAGATGAAAAAAAAGCAAAAACACAAGCACTCAAACTATTTATAGACCTCAAAAAATCAAAAAAAAGATTTGACAAAACTACTACTATAGACATAAATAACTTGGGTTTAAACCAAGATGATATAAACGATATACAAAAAGCAGAAAAAAATAAGGTCCTAAAACCAATACAAAGTGGCGATAAATTTATAATACTTCAAATAATTGAAACAATCAAGCCAAAACCATTGCCGTTTTTAGATATAGTAGATGAAGTTGCCTTGTCATATAAAATCCAAGTGCTACTCAAACAAAAAGCACAAAAAGCTTTGGAAAATTTTCAAGGGGTAAATATAGGAACGATTGATATGAGCAAGTTTAAACAAATAGATGGCTTGACCAAAGAACAAAGCCAAACATTTTATAACCAACTATTCTCAAGACAAGATAAAAAAGGTATCATAGCTATACAAGACAAAAACATAGTATACAATATCAAAAAAAGTGAGTTTGGTGAAGTGGGTTCAAAAGAAACAAAAGATATAGTATCAAAAAGAATTGATACTATAAAAATAAACCTACTTATGTCAAAATTGCTCGAAAATCTTAAAAATAGATATGATGTTGTCAGGTATTAAAAGGAACTAAAGTGAATATACCAAAACTATCTATTGATATTGGCTCTTCAACTATCAACACTATTATTGCTACTACAGATGATAGTGGAGATATTAAGGTATTAGGACGGGGTGTAGCACAAACACAAGGTATCAAAAATGGTGAAGTAGTCAATATTGACTATTTAAGCGAGTCTATAAATTCTGCAGTAAGAGGCGCAAAAGCCAAAACAAATGAAAAGATAGATAAAGCTGTAGTATCGGTGTCTGGTTCATATATAAAAACTATGCGAGGGAGTGGCACTATCATAGTCCAGACAGGGCAAGTAAACAATAAAGATATCAAAAAAGTATTAGATGTAGCTCACCACAATGCAAACATAATACCAGAATATGTGATGATACATCTACTACCGATACGCTACAAAATTGATGATATAGAGATGGAAACACCCCTAAATATGACAGGATCTCGGCTTGAAGTTGATGCAAGCATAATAGTAGCAAAAAAATCTGTTTTGATGAATATTGAAAACTCTTTAAAAAATTGTGGTTTGTCTGTAGAAAATTATGTATTGTCAAGCTATGCTTCAAGTTTGTCATCTGCAACAAAAGAACAAAAATCAAATGGTTGCTGTCTTATAGATATAGGTGCGGGGTCTATTGATATGGTGATAATACACAATAATGCTGTGTTATATAATATGTTTTTGCCTATAGGTTCAAACCATATCACAACAGATTTAAGCGAGATGCTAAATACTCACCAAGTAGCTGCCGAGATGGTCAAAAATCAATATGCTACACTACTGCCTTATGATGAAGATAGCAATATAAAGGATGGAGAGATAGAGATACCGGGTTCAAAAACCAGTGACGAGTCACATACGGTGACAAAAAAACACATACAGATGATAGTGCACGCAAGAGTTGAAGAGATGCTGATATTAGCAAAACAACAAATAAGCAAAAGCGAGATGGGAAGATATATAAAATCTGGTATTGTCCTCTCTGGTGGTATTTGCAAAATAGAAGGTATCGTTAACTTTGCAAAAAAGGTATTTGAGTTATACGATGTGAATGTTGGCAAAACAAATAAAATTATTGACAATGAATTTATAGACTTTAACGATAGTGCAAATGCTACATTGATAGGATTGCTTTATTATAGTTTAAATAAAACATACATATTTGAGCTTGATTCAAAAAAAGAGCTAAAATCAAACTCTGGCAAGACAGATAAACTTGAGATGCAAAAAATACAAAAATTGGAAAATGTAAACTTATCAAAATCTAACAACCACGGTGATATAAGCATCAAAAACAAACCAAAAAATGACAAACTAACTAATAAATTTAAATCTGTAGTAAAAGGGTGGTGGTAGATGAATAGTCTATTTGATACAAAGCATATAAAAGAGAGTTTACCTTCAGATAAACTCGAAGGTAATTTTGCAAAAATTTCTGCTATTGGTGTAGGTGGTGGTGGATGCAATATGATAAACCATATGATAGACCAAGGCATAGAAAAAATAGACTTAGTTGTTGCAAATACTGACCAACAAGTGCTTGATATATCTAAAGCACCAAAAACCATACAATTAGGTCGCGAACTTACTAAAGGTTTAGGTGCTGGCATGGACCCCGACAAGGGTAGAGATAGTGCTTTGGAAGCATATCAAGAGTTGCTGGAACTGTTTAAAGATGCAGGTATTGTGTTTGTGGCAGCTGGATTGGGAGGTGGCACTGGCACAGGTGCTGCACCAATTGTAGCAAAAGCAGCTAAAGAGTCAGGAGCTTTGACTGTATCTGTGATAACCAAACCTTTTAGCTGGGAAGGTAAAAAAAGAGCCACTATAGCAAATGTAGGATTAGAAGAGCTTAAAGAGGTGAGCGATTCTATAATCATCGTGCCAAACGAAAGGTTGCTTGAGATAGTAGATGATAATATTGGTTTCAAAGATGCGTTTAAAGTGGTTGATGATGTTTTATATCAAGCTGTAAACGGTATGAGTGAAGTTATTTTGAACCACGGCAATGGCGATATCAATACTGATTTTGCGGATGTTCAGAGAATTATGAAACATAAAGGTATGGCACTTATGGGTATAGGGAAAGCAAAAGGTGAAGATGCCGTGATGAACGCCTTGCAAGATGCCATAAACTCACCTTTGTTGGATAAAATATCACTCTCTGGTGCGAAAGGTATCGTGATACATTTTCATATGCACCCAACAGTGCCCATGCAAGAGATAGGACGAGTTATGAAGCAGCTTGACGACTCGCTTGATAATGATACCGAATTGATATTCGGCACCACTACAGACGAAGAACTAAATGGCAAAGAGATAAAAATTACAATCGTAGCAACAGGGTTTGACAACAACCCAAACCAAAATTTAAATACACAATCAACCACAGCAGACGAACCAAAATTGGAACAAACAAACAAAAATTACTACTCAATACCACCACTTATGAGAGACTACAATATAAAATATCATTTATAACAACAATGTTAAGACGATAACTTAAAGTGCTACAAAAAGGCGATATCCAAGCACAATTGTATTTTTTGTTTAAATCAAAATCAACTTGCGATACTATCGTAGTAGCAAATGATACAGAGGCTACAAGAGCAAAAGATATTTGTGGTTTTTGTGGTTTTGACACATATGTTTTGCCAGATTTTAGAGCACACTTTATGGAAGATCTGCTGTCATATACTGTTGAGATACAAGCTATTTGCGATACTCTTAAAAAATTTCACCAAAATAAAAACAGAAATAAAATACTCATATCGCCTATTTGCACTATATCATATAAACTTCCTTCTATTGAGTGTTTTAGTGATATAAAATTGGAGTTTGGTCAAACAATAAATATAGAAAAACTCAAAAACAACTTATATAACTGGGCATACTATTTTGTTGACATAGTCAGCACTCAAGGTGAAGTATCTATACGAGGCGATATAATCGACATCATGGGATTATCAAAAAACTCTAGTTATCGTATATCGTTGTTTGGCGATGAGATAGAGAGTATTAGGTATTTTGATATAGAAAATCAAAGATCCTACAAAGATGAGATAGAACACATAAAAATATCTCCTGCTTTTTTGAGTTTAAACGATATTCAATTTGAAAATATTATGAAAAAAATAAACAACGACCAAAATACAAGCTTCACAAAAGATATACACTCTTTTGGGTTTTGGTATCTTGATGAACTATCTACTACTTATATCACCGACAATACACATATAAGCGCCAGTGCGATAGAGTATATAGATGAAATGTATGAAACATATACAAAAAAAATAAAAAAAGATATTTTTCTATCTTTGCCCTGTCTAATACAAGATACGAATATAAAATCTATAACTTACAACAACATAGATGAGCTTTTGCAGCTTCATAATAAAAAAAATATAACGATTGTTTCAAACAACCAAGCTAAACTTGAAAGATACAAACTAACCAACCGTGACTTTAATTATATTTTCAAACCATATATCATAAACTTGCTTTGTAGGGATGAGTTGATAATATCATTAAATCAAAAACACAAACAAAAAAAGCAACAAAAATCAACCATAATACTCGATGAGTTAAAGCCCGGAGAATTAGTAGTGCACGAAATCCATGGTATAGGTAGATTTGACAAAATTGACACGATAAAAGAGTTGGGTGCTAAACAAGACTACTTATCAATCACATACCAAAACAACGATATACTTCTCGTGCCGGTTGAAAATATAAACGTGGTAGATAGATACATAACAAACAGCAACGATATGGGAATTCTTGATAGGCTTGGGAAAAAAAGTTTTGATAAACTTAAACAAAAAGTTAGAGAAAAACTATTTGACATAGCAAACGAGATAATAAAAACAGCAGCAATTCGTGAGATGACAAAAGGTTTATATATAGACACAAGTGGAGTTGAACTTAAAAAATTTCAAAACTTATCAAATTTTGAATATACACAAGGACAAATAGATGCTATAAATGACATATTTGCCGATATGTCAAGCTACAAAGTTATGGATAGAGTTTTAAGCGGAGATGTAGGATTTGGCAAAACTGAAGTAGCTATCAATGCCATGGTTGCTTGTGCTATAAATGGTTATCAAAGCATACTTATATCTCCTACTACGATATTAAGCTCACAACACTATAAAACATTTGAACAAAGGTTTCAAACAGAAGGTTTCAAAATAGCAAGATTGGATGGCAAATCAACAACAAAACAAAAAAGTATCGTCAAACAAAATTTAATAGATGGCAAACTTGACATGGTAGTTGGAACCCACTCTTTGTTAAATGCAAAGTTCAAGAACTTAAGTCTTGTTGTGCTTGATGAAGAGCATAAGTTTGGTGTCAAACAAAAAGAAAAGCTAAAACTCTTGGGGCAAAATATCCACATATTAAGTATGAGCGCAACTGCTATTCCTAGAACTTTAAATCAAGCCTTATCAAAAATCAAAACCATAAGCACTCTACCGCTACCACCAAAAGACAGGCTACCGGTGAGAACATATGTCAAAGAGTTTGATGACAAAGCGATAAAAGAGATTGTTTTAAGAGAGAAAAGACGAGCGGGTCAGGTGTTTTATATATATAACAATATCAAAACTATAAACTTCAAAAAAAGATATTTAGAAGAGTTGATACCGGATATAAAAGTGCAAGTGATACACTCAAAAGTGCCACAAAACCAAGCTCAAAAGATACTTGAGGATTTTATTGATGGTAAATTTGATATACTTCTTGGCACAACAATTGTAGAATCAGGTCTTCACATACCAAACGCAAACAGCATAATAGTAGACGCAGCAGATAGATTTGGCATAGCAGATCTACATCAACTAAGAGGTAGAGTTGGAAGAAGCGACAAAGAGGGGTTTTGTTATTTTTTCATACAAAACAAAGACGAGATTACAAATGATGCGACAAAAAGACTATCAGCCTTGCAAAGTAGTTCTTATCTTGGAAGTGGACGAGATTTAGCATATCATGATTTGCAAATAAGAGGCGGTGGCAATATCATAGGCACAGCACAAAGCGGTCATATAAAACATATAGGGTATTCGCTTTATCTTAAGATGTTAGAGAGTGTTTTAAGTAGTTTGACTACTCAGGATTATCAAACAAAACAGAACAAAACAATAAACATAAAACTAAATATAAGTGCTTATATATCAGGTGATACTATAAGCAGTGACAAAGTGCGACTTGAGTTGTATAGACGACTTGGTAGGTGTGATGATATTACGCAGGTTTATGATATATTTGAAGAGATAGAGGATAGATTTGGCAAAGTAGATATATATACAAAACAGTTTATAGATCTCATAATTTTAAAAATAAAATCAAGAAATAAAAATATCAAGAAAATTATAAACTACGAAAATAATATCACTGTGGTTTACAACAACGACAAACAGATAAAATTTGAGAGCAAAAGCAAAGATGATGAAGATATTATAAATAGTATTTTTGAATATTTATCAGCTTGAACTCTCTCAAAATCCATGCAATGTATCTGATTTTGTTTCTTGTGATACATCCATTTGTCCTTCAAATTCACTGATTGTAGGCTGTGAACCATGATATATATCAACAAATTTTGTTTTATTTTTTTGAAATGTTAGTTTGACTGTGCCTATTGGGCCGTTTCTTTGTTTGCCTATTATTATCTCTGTTTCTTCTTCTTCTTTGCCTTTAAATTTACTTGTATATACCAAATCTTTGTCTTTGGCTGCTTTCTCTTTTCGTTTCTCTTCTCGTTCTTGATAAACATCATCTCTATATACAAACATAATTATATCAGCATCTTGTTCTATAGCGCCAGATTCTCTCAAATCGCTTAACATTGGACGCTTGTCTGGTCTGCTTTCTAATCCTCTATTTAGTTGTGAAAGTGCTACTATAGGTATGTTTAACTCACGCGACAACATCTTCAAGCCACGACTTATCTCGCTTATTTCAAGGTGTCTGTCTTTAGTAGAAGTGCCTTGCATAAGCTGTAGATAATCTATCATCACTATAGATATATTGTTCTCTTTGTTTTGTGCTATTTTTCGCACTCTTGCTCTTAATTGATTTATATTTAAGCTACCACTATCGTCTAACCAAAGTTTCATCTGGTTTAACTCATCGGTTGCTTTACTCAACACTGTTAATTGTTTGTCATTTAATTTGCCCATTCTTAAGTCTTGAAGTGGTATAGATGTTTTGATACTAATCATTCTTAAGAGCAATTGATGGCTTGGCATCTCAAGTGAAAATGCAACAACACCCTTGCCTGCTTCTATATTTTTAAGTAGCATATTTAACATCAAAGCAGTTTTGCCCATGGATGGTCTGGCTGCTATTATCACCAAATCGCCATCACCAAAACCTGTAGTTATTTTATCTAAATCAATAAACCCTGTTGTTTGTCCTATAAGATAACTATCACCTTTGCTTTTCATAAGTTTTATATGTTCTAATGTTTCTTGCACAACTTGTGGCATATCTTTTATGTCCACAGAAGCAGAATCAGTGCTGATATTATAAAGATGGTTTTGAATTATATCTAACGATTGCACTGCTTTGTTGTTTTCATTTTCTACCTCTTTTTGTATCAGGTTTGCCAAAGTTGCTAACTCTCTTTTGACTGAACTATCTTTTATTTGAGCTATATAGGCACCTATATTTGATATTGGGTTTGTAGACATTATCTCCAGTAGCACCTCATCGTCTATATCATTTTTGTTTGCTTTTTGACGAATAAAATCTTCATCTATAGGTAAATCTTCATTGTGAAGTTTTTGCATGATATCAAATATTTGGCAATGTGCTGGAAAATAAAAATCATTTGTTTTTAAAACTCCTAAAATATCTTCTATGATATTTGGGTCAAAAACTATAGAACTTAAGACAGCTCGTTCTATATTTAGTTTATAAACTGCGTCCATTATGATACTAACGAGCAGTTTGTATATATACCGTTTGCTATATCCAACAAGTTGCCTTTTTTGCTCATATTTGCTACTGCTATTGGTATTTTATTGTCTTTTGCTAAGGCTATTGATGTATCGTCCATGACTTTTATGTGATCTTTTAGGGCTTCGTCGTAGCTTATATTGTCTAATTTTATGGCATTGTTATGTTTTATCGGGTCTTTGTCAAATACTCCATCTACTTTGGTAGCTTTTATAAGTATCTGTGCTTCTATTTCACTTGCTCGCAAAGTTGCTGCTGTGTCTGTCGTGAAAAATGGATTACCAGTGCCTGAACTAAATATCACAACACGACCTTTTTCGAGGTGCCTTATCGCTCTTCGCACTATAAATGGCTCTGATATTTGCTCCATTTTTATAGCTGTCTGATGTCTTGCATGAACTCCTATATGCTCTAACGACTCCATGATAGCTATGCCATTGATAGTTGTAGCCAACATACCCATATAGTCTCCGCTAGTTCGACGAATCACACCGTCTTTGGCAGCAGTTACACCTCTTATTATGTTTCCGCCGCCTATGACTATGCCTACTTCAATATCATGATCTACAAGAAGTTTTATCTCTCTGGCTATATAATCCAATATCTTTGTATCTATGCCGCTACCGTTTTCACCTGCTAGTGCTTCTCCTGAAAACTTTACCAATATTCTTTTTTTCATATTCGCTCCTTGATTTTGTTTGTTTTCAATTTTATATTGCCTTTAGATTTGATAATTTGGTGCTTCATTTGTGATAGTCACATCATGAACATGAGACTCTCTAAGGCCAGCAGATGTTATCTCCACAAATATAGCATTGTTTTGAAAAGTAGATATATCCTTTGCTCCTAAATACCCCATAGATGCACGAACTCCACCAACAAACTGATGAATAATCTCTGCTATTGAACCTTTGTATGGCACCATACCTTCTATACCTTCTGGCACCAATTTATCTGCAGCCGTGCCCTCTTGAAAATACCTATCGGTGCTACCGACACTCATAGCACCTAAACTACCCATACCTCTGTAGCTTTTAAATTTTCTACCATGTGAGAGTATCATCTCTCCGGGTGCTTCGTCGGTGCCTGCAAGTGCACTTCCCATCATCACGCAGTTTGCTCCAGCTGCTATCGCTTTAGCTACATCTCCACTATATTTTATACCACCATCTGCTATTATTGGTATATTATGTTTGCTTGCCTCTTGGCTACACTCATCTATAGCTGTTATTTGTGGCACTCCAACTCCAGCAACTATTCTAGTAGTGCATATACTTCCAGGTCCTATACCTACTTTTATAGCATCTGCTCCTGCTTCTATCAAATCTTTTGTAGCTTTGGCAGTTGCTACATTGCCTACTATTATATCTATGTTCAACTCTTTTTTTATCATTTTGACTGTGTTTAAAATACCAACACTATGACCATGAGCTGAGTCTATCGTCAACACATCAACACCAGCTTCACATAAAGCTTTTGCTCTATCTATTTGCCCTACGCCTATAGCAGCTCCTACAAGTAAGCTTCCGCTACTATCTTTTAGGGCATTTGGGTGCATCATTGTTTTGTTTATGTCTCTTATTGTTATGAGGCCTTTTAGTATGTTGCTTTTGTCTACTATTGGAAGTTTTTCTATTTTGTGTTTGTGGATTATGTCTATAGCTTTGTCTGGAGTTGTTTGTTCATCTCCTACAATTAAAGGCATAGAGGTCATAACATCTTTGGCTTTTTTTTCAAAATTTTTTACAAATCTCATATCTCTGTTTGTCAAAATACCTAACAATTTTTTGTTTTCATCTACTACTGGAACTCCTGATATCTTGTATCTTGTCATCAAGTTTTTTATCTCCAACAATGTCTGGTCTGGGCTAGCTACCACAGGGTCTGCGATGATACCTGTCTCGCTTCTTTTTACTTTTTGCACTTGTCGGCATTGTGATTTGATATCCATATTTTTATGTATTATACCTATGGCTCCTACTCTTGCCATAGCGATAGCTGACTTATATTCTGTAACTGTGTCCATGGCGGCACTTACAAATGGTATATTTAAATTTATATTTTTAGTAAGTTTTGCACAAAGAGATACATCTTTTGGCAAAATTTCTGATTTTGCAGGCACCAACAACACATCTTCAAATGTCAAAGCTCGTTTAGTTATGTTCATATATCTCTCCTATTCTACAGTTACACTTTTTGCTAAGTTTCGTGGCATATCTACGTCGTTGCCAACTCTTATAGATAACTCCATACTAAATATCTGCAAAACTACAAGCATAGAAAAAAACTCATGCATATAATGCTCGCCTGCTTTAGTTTGTATAAAATCATCAGCCAATTCAAATGTTTGTGGCGACAAGGCTAACACCACACTATCGCGGGCTATAAGCTCTTGGACATTTGAGCGAACTTTATCTGCCAATAAACTTTGAGGCATAAGTGCAATTGTAAACAGTTTTTCATCTGCCAATGCTATGGGGCCATGTTTCATCTCACCTGCTGGGTAACCTTGTGCATGGATATAGCTTATCTCTTTGAGTTTCAAAGCACCTTCTAAACTAAGAGGATAAAATATATCTCTCCCTATGAAAAAAAATCCATGTCCGTGTAGATATCGTTTGCTGAGCCGTTGACATTTTTGGTGCATTTTGTCATCTACGAGCAAATATTTTGGAGTTTGTTTTAGAGCTTTTAGTTCATTTTTTAGTGTGGTTTTGTTGATTGTATTTTTTGTTTTGCCTATATATAAACTCATCATCCATAAAACTACAACTTGTGTAGAAAATGCTTTGGTGCTAGCAACTGCTTTTTCTATGCCTGCTCGCAATAGTATTGTTTTGTCAGCAAACCTAGTCATAGATGAGTTGTCAACATTGCAAATACATAAAGTAGTAAGCCCTGCTTTTTTTGCCATCTTAAGTGCTTCCAAAGTATCTGCTGTCTCACCACTTTGGCTGATAGCTATAAACAAACTACTCTTTTGAAGTAGTGGTTGTTTGTATCGAAACTCGCTTGCTACTTCTATGCTAATAGGTATTTTTGCCAATCGTTCAAACAGATACTGACCAGTAAGTGCAGCATGATAGCTCGTGCCGCAAGCACATATTTGAATATGATTTATGTTTTCAAAAAAGTTTTCATCTATCTCGTCAAATACTATTTTTTCATCGCTTATTCGTCCCATCATGGTATCTGCTATCACATCACTTTGCTCATAAGTCTCTTTCTCCATAAAAAATCTATATCCATCTTTTTGGGCACTAAGTTTTGAGGTGGGTAGCTCTTGCCACTTTATATTTTTTATCTTGTTTGATCCACTATTTTCAAAAAATTCAATATTTTGCTGATTTATAACTCCGCTTGTGCCATCTTCCAAGTGAGTAACTTTGGTGGCTACTCCTATAAGTGGAGTTTCTGATGACGCTATAAAAAACTCTTTGTCTTTTGATTTAGCTATAGCAAGTGGCGAGCCGTGCTTTATGAAAAATATATTCGTAGGTGCTACTTTTGATATCAACAATATAGAGTATGCTCCTTTTAGTCTTGTTATGGTTTTGTCAAAAGCATCTTTGGCTACTTGGAGTTTGTCAAAATAATACTCAAACATATGCACTACAACTTCAGTATCAGTTTGCGATACAAAAGTTTTGCCACAACTTACAAGCTCATCTTTTAACTCTTTGTAGTTTTCTATTATGCCGTTGTGAACCACATAAGAATAATCACCTATGTGCGGATGAGCATTTAATTCAGTTGGTTTGCCATGTGTTGCCCACCTTGTGTGTCCTATACCCAAGGCACTATTATATGATTTATCATCTTTGGTCTGTGCCATTTTTGCTTCAAGATTTTTTATCTTGCCTACTGCTTTATATTCGCTAAAATCGCCGTCTTTTATAGTTGCAATTCCAGCACTATCATAACCTCTATACTCAAGCTCTTTTAAGCCATCTATAAGTATACCATCTATATCTTTTTTGCCGATATACCCAACTATGCCACACATAAAAACTCCTTAAAAATTGTCATCAACTATTTGACAAATTGTATGGCCTATTAGTATATGCATCTCTTGTATTCTTGGAGTGTTTGATGATGGAATGACAAAATTTATATCGCAAAACTCGCCAACTGCCCCTCCGTTGTTGCCACTAAGTGCTATACAAACACAACCTATACTTTTAGCTTGCTTAAAAGCGTTTATTATATTTTGGCTATTGCCACTGGTGCTTATACCAAAAAGCACATCGCCATCTCTCGCTACTGCTTGAATTTGTCTGGCAAACACCTCATCATATCCAAAGTCATTAGCTATAGCACTCAAAGCAGATGTATCAGTTGTCAAAGCTATACCACACAAAGCCTTGCGATTTGTTTTGTAGCGTCCTGTTAGTTCAGCTGCTATATGTTGGGCGTCTGCTGCACTTCCTCCGTTGCCACAAAATAAAATTTTATTGTCGTTTTTTAATGCATTTACTACAATTTGTGCTATATTTTCTATATCTTCATATGGCATATCTATCAATTTTTGCATGGTTTTCAAGTGGCTGTTAAACTCTTTTTGGATTGTTTTTTTCATGACCTATTGTATCATTTTAATATAAAATTTAAAAGATATTTGACCATTTTTACTATTTTGTAAGTTTAATATGATATTATAACTCACTTTTAAAGCGAGTGTGGCGGAATAGGTAGACGCGTTGGACTTAAAATCCAATTCCAGTTTTGGAGTGCCGGTTCAATTCCGGCCATTCGCACCATAAGTGTGGAGGGTTGACAGAGTTGGTCGAATGTACCGGTTTTGAAAACCGGCGAGGTGCAAGCCTCCGGGGGTTCGAATCCCTTACCCTCTTCCATACTATTACTTTCCCCTATTATTATTTTATTTATTTAAGGATTTTTATGAAAAAACAGTTTTATATGTTTATATTTATGTTTTTGTTTCTTGCTATTGGTATGCACTTTAAACAATGGACGAGCCACCCCATAGAGCATATGATGAATATATCACAAGGTGGAGCATTTGGCATACCTGGTATCATCCATCCACTTGTGTTTACTATTTTGGGTTATATAGTTTTATTGGGACTTATAAAACTATTTAATATGATATTTAAGTAGGATGAGTATGGATAAAAAAGCATTTATAACACAATTAGGCTACGATACAAATGAACACATAATACAACAAATGAACAGTATCTTAAACAAAAACGGCAACATAACAAAACTTTTCAATCATCTAATAACTTTGCA
>Ga0164315_10002453_pt1 | contig 14188 bp, 13 predicted proteins | sample GuaBasSedimGuay6_FD_113737 | JGI IMG/M metagenome (GOLD analysis project Ga0164315, IMG submission 113737) | Subseafloor sediment microbial communities from Guaymas Basin, Gulf of California, Mexico - Guay6, Core 4569-2, 0-3 cm | ecosystem: Environmental > Aquatic > Marine > Hydrothermal vents... | reverse complement strand
TCACAGGTTAACTGGATATATTGTTTCATATAATCACTCCTTAATTTTGATAGGTTAAAAAGTGATTTATTATATCCTTTTAACCTATTGGAGTGTTGCACTTATGATGGGGATCCGCCTTTTTATAAAGCTGTTGATGGGGCAACTATTGAAAAAATAGATGATAGCTATGGAATGAAACGGATTGAAGTTGTAGCAAAAATATCAGGCATTCATTTGGGGCATGTATTTGATGAGGGCAACAACAGACGTTTTTGTATCAATGCCACGGTTTTGGACTTTGTGCCACATCTTCCATAGAGACATAAAAAGACCTTTGCATAATTCAAGTGCTGTTTAGAGAATACAGAAAATAGTGTGTTTTATAAATTGTGCTTGAATTATGCAAAGGTCTCAACCGAATATTTTTGGATGAAAATAGTCTTTTTGTATTTAATTTTTGTGTTATAATTTTTAGTTTTGGAGAATCGCAATGAATGATAATTCCAAAGATTTAACATTTCATAGTTTTAAATTTAATGGACAAGGCGGTGAGTATTTTAAAATTTGGATTGTAAATCTTGTTTTGTCAATTTTAACCTTAGGAATTTATAGTGCTTGGGCTAAGGTTCGCACAACCGGATATATCTACTCAAACTTTAACTATCAACAAAATCACTTTGATTATCTGGCAACTGGGATGATGATTTTTAAATCTCGTATTTTTGTTTTATTGTTTTTTGTTCTTTATGTTGTAGCAACCCAGTTTTATCCCCTTGAAAGTTTGGGATTTACTGCTATTTTATTTTTGTTGTTTCCTTGGGCATATTACAAATCTTTGCGATTTAATGCACGGATGATGAGATACCGTAATGTTCGTTTTAATTTCAAAGGCACCGTAGGTGGTGCTTATGGCGTTTTTATGGGTTGGGGGACTTTGATGATTATCACAGGTGGTTTATTGTTGCCGTTATTTTTACAAAAACAATTTTCCTACACTATCAATAATTTTTATTATGGTGATAAAAAATTTAACAACAAAACTACCGCAGGATTATTATATAAAATTTATTTTAAATTTATGGGTTTTATATTGCTGGCTATTTTGATTATGGTTTTAATCGGTGTGGCAGTTTCTTCACAAATGACCACATTATCAGAGGATGATACTCTGGCTTTAACCGTAGCAGGATTAGCCTTTTTTTATTTTTTGCTATTTTTATCAATCCCTTATTTTGCAGCTGCTATCCCTAATGTTATTTTTCCAAATACTGATATTGATAACAAACATAAATTTAATTCTCAATACACGATGGGCGGATTTTTAAAAATTTATCTAACTTATGGCTTGCTGATGATAATAACTTTGGGTTTTGCTTGGCCGTGGTTTAAAATGGCACTGCTAAAATATCGTGCGACTAATGCCTCGCTTGCTATAACTGGCGATTTATCAGATATAACAGACAACATCAAACAAACTGATAGTGCGATAGGAGACGAGTTCGGTGATGCTTTTTTTGAGTAATAATACAAAATTCTATTTAACTGACAAGGGGACATGTCCCCTTGTTTTAATTTTATGATAAACAAAATAACTGGAAAATATTTTCCCTCAAAAAGCCCTGTTGAAAAAGAGGCAGATATTGAGCTTTCATTAGATTCAATATCTGTCAAAACAACAGATGGCAAAAGCAAAACCTATGTCAGCAAACAAATAAAAATAAGCCCTCAAATTGGCAGAACAAATATCAATATTGAATTTGATGATGGCTCTTTGTTTGTTTGTCAAAACTGCAAGAGTCTACAAAACTGGCAAAATAAATATACCGATAAAACTAATATTTTACACAACTTAGAAAAATCATTAAGCTCTGTCATTATTTTTGCTGTAATAGGGGCATTGATAGTGTGGCTTTTTGTGCAATATGGTATCCCTAAAACATCTCATTTTATAGCCCAACAACTACCAGTGCCGATGCAAAAAACAATCGGCGCCCATGTCTTAACCGTATTAGATAAAACAGTTTTTGAAAAGTCAAAATTAAGCAAAAAAGAGCAGTTAAAAATTAAAAAGGTTTTTGCCAGGCTTAAATCTGGAATTTTATTAGAAAATACGGTAGACCCTAAATTATATTTTCGCTATGGGGGCAAAATTGGTGCCAATGCTTTGGCTATCCCTGATGGCTCAATAATTGTTACCGATGAGTTTGTAAGGTGGAGCAAAAAAACAGATAATTATGAAGATGCTTTATATGGAGTATTAGCTCATGAGATAGGCCATCTTTATCATCGCCATGCTCTGCGTGCCGTAATAGAAGCATCAATCTTACCAATTTTTTTAACTTTTATCGGTGGAGATCTTATTAATTCCACTCAAATTGCTGCCTCTATTCCTGTAATGTTATTGGAGACAGGACATACGCGATATTTTGAAAAAGAGGCGGACGAATATGCTTTGCAAGTGATGCTTAAAAACAATATAAACACCAAACCTACGGGGCAAATATTTGCTCTTTTTGCCAAAGAGGGGGGAGAAGATGGTGATGGAATGCAGATACTCAGCACTCATCCGAGCCACAAATCAAGAGAGAAATTTTTTATGCCTAAACAGCATTAAAGCAATCATTTTTGCTGGTATTTTCAAAAACCAGCATGATTTTACTATAACTGACCTTATTTAATAAAATCTATCTCAAAATTTAAAACATTTTTTCCGGGATCTTGGATTGGTAATTTAATTTTATAGACCCTATCAGGATCCATGCCTTTGTTTGCTAATTTTTGTCCCACATATTGATGTGATAAAAATATTCTTTGGGCTATAACTTCTCCTTGAATATTTGACATGCTAATTACCATTCTGGCAAATGGTTGCAAAAAATTTGCGGTGTTTTTTGCTGAAATATCAATTATTAAAGAATTTTTTTTAACTGGATGAGTCTTGACATCGCGAGATATAATTTTAATTTTTGTGACATCACGTTTTATTTTATTTTGACATTTAATAAACTCACAAACCGGATTAATTTGATCCTTAAAGCCTATAAAATTGATAATTTTTTTAGAATCAAAATATAATGCTTGTAATAGAATCAAAACTAACATGACAAGAACTAACATGATAAAAGGTAGTTTATTGTAGGTATCAAAAGTTGTTCCCACTCCTTTTATGCTTAATCCACTATAAGAGTTAAACACATGCTCACATTTCGGACAATCTACTGTGCCATCCGATAACTCTAATTGGTTATTTTCTATATTAAAAGTGTATCCGCAATCCGGACATATTGTTTGCATAATTATTGTTATTATTTATAAATTTGTGCCGCCGACAGTTAGACTGTCAACTCTTATAGTAGGCTGTCCTACTCCCACAGGCACAGATTGACCATCCTTGCCACATACTCCTACCCCTGTATCTAATTTTAAGTCATCAGCTACCATGGATATTTTTTTTAAAACCTCGGCACCGTCGCCGATTAGGGTAGCGCCTTTTATGGGACAATCAATTTTTCCTTGTTTGATAAGGTATGCCTCTGATGCACTAAAAACAAATTTACCAGAGGTAATATCAACCTGACCACCGCCAAAATTTACGGCATAGATTCCATTTTTGACTGACTGAATAATCTCATCTGGTTTTGATAACCCTGGCAACATATAGGTATTTGTCATGCGTGGTAGGGGCAAATGGGCATAGGATTCTCGCCTGCCATTGCCCGTTGATTTTGCCCTCATTAATCTTGAATTTAATTTATCATACATGTAGTTTTTTAAAATTCCATTTTCAATTAGAGTAGTGTTTTGAGTAGTGGTGCCCTCATCGTCGATATTCAAAGAACCTCGCCTATTGTTGAGTGTGCCATTATCCACAACGGTGCAAATATCTGATCCAATTTTTTGTCCCATGCTATTGCTAAATGTTGATGTTTTTTTACGATTAAAGTCTCCCTCTAAACCATGTCCTATTGCCTCGTGCAATAAAACTCCCGGCCATCCAGGACCTAAAACCACACTCATTTGACCCGCTGGGGCATCAACACTCTCTAAATTAACCTCGGCTTGACGCACAGCATCTTTGACAAAACCATCAATTTTATTTTCTTTTTCATCAAGGAGCTTTAAATAATCATATCTGCCACCGCCACCTGCAAAACCATGTTCCATTCTGTTGCCATCTTGCAACATTACCGAGACATTAAAACGCACCATAGGGCGAATATCACAGTGTAGTTGGCCGTTATTATTTATCAATAAAATAGTTTCGTGGGATGCTGCGATTGAGGCATTTACTTTCTGAACCTTGGGATTTAGGCTACGAGCTAAGTTATCGGCTCTTGATAGAATTTGAATTTTTTGTTTTTCATCTATGCTATCTATCGGATTGTTGTTTGTATAAAGTTTATGAGTTTTGTTTTTATTAGTTTTTTTGGCAACCTTGTTATGTCCTCCTAATTTAGCAATTTTTTTGGCGGATGCAGCTGCCTTTTTTAAAGATTTTAAGGATAAATCATCACTATATGCAAATCCTGTTTTGCTACCGTTAATAGCACGAATGCCAAAACCTTGATTGATAGCAAATGCTCCACTTTTTACAATAGAATCCTCGCATGCCCAAGATTGTGATATTGACTGTTGAAAATAAATATCACTATAATCAACTTTATGGTCTTCCATGCTGTGGAGAATGTTTGTTAAGTCATCTACTGATAAAGCAGTAGGGTCTAATAGTGTTTGTTGGGCTAAATTAAAATCTGTCATGTGTTATTTTGTCAATTATTTGTAAACTTTTTTGGCGAAACTCGATGGGATTGTAGATTCCATTTATGTGTATCGCAGCACCTGATGAAACAGTTAAAATTAAATCTCCGTATTTAAAAATTTGTCCGAAAATACTTTGCTTGATAAACCAAATATTAATGTTATTATGACGGATATCAATCATTTTTTTAGAAAAAATTCCAGTGTGAATTATTGTTCTTTTTGAGGTTATAATCAATCCATGCTTGATTCTTTTCATTAACGCTCGAATATACAAAATCACTCCTATAACAGCCAAAATATAAGTCAGTAAAACATAACCCTTTTCAAAGCCAAAAATAAAAAAATTAACCGCAGCAAGCGACAAAATAATCATCGGCATAACATAGACAAACATATGGACATATGTTTGATGTATAATAGCCTCATCTGTTATCAAGTTATATTTGTGTAGGGACATAAAACATATAATTAATTTTCTGCATATTATACAAGAGACTTTGTTATAAATCAAACCTTATTTATGATACCTATAATTTATTGTGCTGATTCTGTTGATAAACACATGGATATAAAGTTGGCTTTGCGAAATCCCAATGGACTTATATCCTGTGGTGGTGACTTATCTGTATCAAGATTAATTTATGCTTATCAGCACGGAATTTTCCCCTGGTTTAATGAAGGAGAGCCTATTTTATGGTGGTCACCTGATCCACGTTGCATCATCTATCCTGATAATCTTCATCTTAGTAAAAGTTTAAAAAAAACTATCAAAAAAGCAGATTATGAATATAAAATAGATCAAAATTTTAACAATGTTATTCATGCTTGTGCCCACATAAAAAGAAAAAATGATGGAGGAACCTGGATAAATCAAGATATGATAAGTGCCTATAAAGAACTTTACAATAAGGGTTATGCTCACTCACACGAGATATATCAAAACAAAAAACTTATCGGTGGATTATACGGAGTGCAGTTAGGATCATTATTTTGTGGTGAATCGATGTTTAGCCACAAAACAGATGGTTCTAAATTATCCCTGTATCATCTTTGCAAACACCCCACGATAAAATTAATTGATTGTCAAGTGCCTAACTCACACTTGATTAGCATGGGGGCTTTGAATATCAAACGTGCAATGTTTATTGAAATTATCAAAAAAATAATATAAACAGAGACCTTGACATAAAAAAACTTGCAAATTAAACTTAAATAACAGATAATAATAAGTTTTATGAGACCTTTGCATAATTCAAGTGCAATTTAGAATAATAAGAAAATAGTGCATATTTTATCAAAAAATAAGGTGCATAACCTGCTATTTGACGATTTTTTTGGTAAAATAGGTGCATTTTATTGTTGTTATAAAATGTGCTTTAATTATGCAAAGATCTCATTACATAGGTATAAAACAAATCATGACAAATTCAATCTCTCTATCCTACAAAAATCAAGACTTAGATTTTGCTGTTATGCAAGGAACATTAGGATCAGAGTGTATCGACATTCGCAAACTTTATTCACAAACTAAAACCCTGGCATTTGATCCTGGATTTATGTCCACCGCATCTTGCAAAAGTGCTATTACTTATATTGATGGCGACAAGGGTATTTTATTATATCGAGGTTATCCCATTGAGCAGCTTGCCAAACATAGCAGTTATCTTGAGGTATCTTATCTTTTAATGCATGGACAGCTACCAGATGATGGTCAATTAGATGATTTTCAAAGTATTATTTCAACCCATTCTTTAATCAATACTGGTTTATTAAAATTTATTGAAGGATTTCGTTATGATGCCCACCCTATGGCGATTATGATCGGCACAGTTGGAGCATTGAGTGCTTTTTATCACGACTCAACTGATATATCAAACCCAAGACACAGAGAAATATCGGCCCACAGATTAATTTCCAAAATGCCAACCATTGCCGCCCTATGTTATAAACATTTTCTCGGACAACCTTTTATGTATCCTAGCAACGATTTACCCTATGTTCCAAATTTGTTACAAATGTTGTTCGGAGTTCCCACAGAAAAATATGTCGTTGATGAGGATACTGTTAAAGCACTGGATCTTATTTTAATCCTGCATGCCGATCACGAACAAAACGCTAGCACCTCGACAGTTCGTCTTGCAGGGAGCTCTGGTGCCAACCCATTTGCTTGTATCGCAGCAGGAATTTCTTCGCTTTGGGGTCCGTCTCACGGTGGGGCCAATGAAGCGGTAATAAAAATGTTAAGCCACATATTGCAGACAGGAAAATCAATTGATTATTACATCAATAAAGCAAAAGACAAAAAAGATAATTTTAGATTGATGGGTTTTGGTCACAGAGTTTATAAAAATTTTGATCCAAGAGCAAAAATAATTAGAGAGCATTGTTATAAAATATTAGACAAATTAGATACCAAGGATAAACCACTTTTTGATCTAGCAATTGAATTAGAGCAAAAAGTCCTCCAGGATGATTACTTCAAGCAAAGAAAACTCTATCCTAATGTTGATTTTTATTCAGGAATAATATTAAAAGCAATCGGAATCCCGTTAAATATGTTCACTGTAATTTTTGCTATGGGACGTAATGTCGGCTGGATAAGCCATTGGTTAGAAATGTTATCAAAAGACGAACATAGGATAGGTAGACCAAGACAACTATATATCGGTGAAAAAGCAAGGGATTACCCAACAAAATAAATTAAGAAATATCTTTGGATAAATCAGCATATCCCATCAACAATAAAAAAATATAATTTTTTAAAAATTTTGTTATAGTGGCACTTTTTATCAACCATCAATACAATGGAGCTCCAAAAATATATTTTAAAAACATGTAAAGATAGCAAAATTGCCTCATCTGTTATCTCTTATGCGGATACCAACCAAAAAAATCAAGCCTTAAAGAATATTATCAAAATATTTGACAAGGAAGCAGATTTTTTAATAAGTGAAAATCAAAGAGATCTAATTGTTAGCAAAAAAAAGGGATTGTCGGATGCCTTGATTGATAGATTAAAAGTTGATAAAAACACAATAAAATCAATGATTCAAAGCATAAAAGAGATTATAGATTTACCAGACCCCATAGGCTCAATTGATGGGATGAAATACTTACCATCTGGTATAAAATTAGGCAAAATGACAACTCCTTTGGGAGTGGTCGGTATTATTTATGAATCTCGCCCTAATGTCACATCAGATGCATCCTCGCTTTGTATTAAATCAGGCAATGCCGTCCTTTTACGCGGCGGATCAGAGGCAATTCATTCAAACAAAGCGATTTTATTCTGCATTCAAGAGGGCTTGAAACAGGCAGATTTAGATCAAAATATCGTGCAACTTATAACCACTACTAACAGAGATGCCGTAGGAGAAATGTTAAAAATGAGTAAATATATTGACATTATAATTCCCCGTGGTGGCAAAGGACTTATTCAACGGATAAACCGTAATTCTACAATTCCAGTTATAAAACATTTAGATGGCATTTGTCATTTATATGTTGATGATAATTATGATAAACAAATGGCTCTTAAAATCGCCGATAATGCTAAAACTCGGCGGTATGGAGTTTGTAATGCTTTGGAGACTTTATTGGTGCATCAAAATATCGCCACTGATTTTTTGCCAGATATATATAAAATATATAAGGCTAAAAACGTCCAGATGAGAGGTTGCAAACAAACCCTATCAATGCTTGATATTAAAAAAGCCACAAATGAAGACTGGGTAACCGAATATCTTGCAGCCATTATCTCAATTAAAATAGTTAAAAATATCGACGAGGCGATTTGGCATATCAACAAATATGGCTCACACCATACAGATTCAATTATTACAAACAGTTATCAAAAATCAAACGATTTTTTAAGAAAAGTAGATTCATCTTCGGTAATGGTAAATGCTTCAACCGCTTTTGCCGATGGTTTTGAATATGGTCTGGGGGCAGAGATAGGCATCAGCACAGATAAATTACATGTCCGAGGTCCGGTTGGCTTAAAAGGCTTGACTTGCCAAAAATATATTGTGTTAGGAGAGGGGCAAATCCGCTCTTGATGAATAAAGAGATACAAAACATTGCTATCTATGGCGGAGCATTTGATCCTGTGCACAACGGACACATAGAGATAATTTATTGTTTACAAAAAATGAATAAATTTAGCAAAATTCAACTTATTCCTACATTCAACCCTCCTCATAAAGAATTTATTTATGCCGACTATACAGATAGATTAAAGATGTTAAAAATATTATTTAAAGATAGTAAAAATATAAATATTAATAATATTGAAGCTAAAAATAACGATAAATCATGGACAATCAAAACGATAGAGAAGTTACAACAAGAAAATAATAACTCTGTTTTATATCTTGTTATGGGTGGAGATTCTTATCTTAATTTTCATCAATGGCATAGATACAGAGAAATATTAAAAAAAGTCCGGCTTTTGGTTTTTAAAAGAAAAAATATAAATATAAGAAATATTAGTATTCCAGCTACAATTATCAAAAAAAATATAACAGACATCTCCTCTGCAAAAATAAGAGAGGCATTGAAAAACAAAAAAAGTGTACTATCCTATATACCAACCATAATTCACAACTATATTAAGGAGAATAATTTATATGAATAATATGAAAAATAAACAGCAAATTATTAAAGAAATATTAGAGGACAATAAAGCCTTTGATATTATCTGCATTGATATTAGCAAAAAATCTGATATTATGGATATGATGATAATCGCAGGTGGCAGGTCAACTACCCATGTAAAAGCAATTGGTAAAAATCTATATAACAGTGCAAAACAACATAAAATTGAAGTTATAGGAGTTGATGGTATTCAACAAAATAGTGACTGGGTTCTTGTTGATTTTGGTGATATTGTGGTGCATATAATGGGTCGCGATATCAGAGAATATTATAAGATTGAAAAACTTTGGGGTTAAGCTTAAATAACATCTTTAAACTCTATAATTTGGAGCCTCTTTGGTGATAGAAACATCATGCACATGAGATTCTTTAATTCCTGCATTCGTTATTTTGACAAATCTAGCATTTTTATGAGCCGTTTTTATATCAGGGCAACCAATATATCCTAAACTTGATCTTAATCCTCCCAGTAATTGGTGAATTATTTGTTGTAGCTGTCCCTTATATGGTACGCGTCCCTCGATGCCCTCTGGCACTAATTTTTCAGGACTATTCTCTGATAATTTTTGAAAATACCTGTCTGATGATCCTTTTTTCATAGCAGCAATTGAGCCCATTCCACGATAGGATTTATATGAGCGACCTTGGTATAACTCCACCTCGCCTGGCGCCTCTTCACAGCCTGCGAACATGCCACCGAGCATAACCGAGCTGGCACCTGCACACAATGCTTTTGCCATATCTCCTGAATAACGAATGCCACCATCAGCGATAAATGGAATATTTTTATCCAGCAAAGCTTTTGCTACATCTGACACCGCCGTAATTTGTGGCACGCCGACTCCTGCGACCATTCTGGTGGTGCAAATTGAGCCAGGACCTATGCCAACTTTTACAGCATCAGCTCCTGCTGCAACTAAATCCAAAGCCGCCTGTGCTGTGGCGATATTGCCTCCGATTACATCAATTTGTGAATAATTCTCTTTAATCCATTGCACCTTATCAAGCACTCCTTGACTATGACCGTGAGCTGTATCAACTACAATGACATCAACTCCGTTCTCAACCAAGGCTGCGACCCTGTCGTTCGTCTCGTCCCCCGTGCCAACGGCTGCTCCTACTCGCAATTGTCCGAATTTATCCTGACAAGCATTAGGGTTATCAGTTTTCTTTTGAATATCTTTGACGGTGACTAAACCTAACAGATGAAAATTATCATCCACCATCAGTAATTTTTCAATCCTATGTTCGTGTAATAGTTTGACGATTAAATCTTGGCTCGCATCTTCTTTGACGGTGATAAGTTTGTGTTTGGGAGTCATCACAGTTTCAATTGGAGCATTTAAATTTTGAGCAAAACGAATATCACGGCGGGTTACAATACCGATTAAATCTGTGCCTTTTAAAACTGGCACCCCAGAGATTTTATTTTTTGTCATAAGATTTATAACATCAGATATAGTTGCATTATATTCAATGGTGATGGGGTCTTTAACAACTCCGCTCTCATATTTTTTAACCTTTCGCACCTCATCAGCTTGTCTTTTGATTGAAAAGTTTTTATGAATTATGCCGATACCACCCTCTTGTGCCATTGCGATTGATAATTTTGCTTCGGTCACAGTATCCATCGCCGCCGATATTAGCGGAATATTCAAAGTTATATTCTTACTAAGTCTGGTTTTTAAATTAGTCTGTGATGGCAGAACATTAGAATAGGCAGGTTGCAGTAAAACATCATCAAAAGTGAGAGCGGTAGTAATTGTTTGCATTTTTAAAAATTAAATATAAAAATTTGCTATTATAACTCTTTTTTAGAAAAAAAACAAAATATGGCACAAAGAGCAAGAAATAGCGCGGAATATATTGATCTTATTAAATCTGCTTTACTTGAGATTGAAGATTTACGAGCTACAATGGAATATGACGAAGAATCAATGGGAGAGGTTGCCTCTTTTATTGATAGATTAAAAAAACCAATAGATGATATTCACCAACAAATGTTGAATAATGAATATTGTTGGGGCAAAGATGATTTAGATTTTATCAAAGTTATTGAACAGGTAGATGAGAGGTTAATTCCTTTTGCCGAGTTATTGTATCGTATCAATGCTACCCATACCAAAGGTTTGGATGCCGCATAACTCTTATTATCAAATCCGAGTGCAAGGGGTTGTCCAAGGGGTAGGTTTTCGCCCTTTTATTTGGCAACTTGCTAAAAAATATCATATCATAGGTAATGTTCGCAACGACAATCAAGGGGTTTTAATTCAGATCCGGACGGATAAAAAAACCATCAAGGAATTTTGTCAACAAATAAAATCATTATGTCCACCCTTGGCGAAAATTGATAAAATTATTACTAAAAAAATAGATGATAATAAAACGGATGATTTTAAAAATCTAAAAAGTTTTAAAATTATTAAAAGCATCCTAGGCGAGGCTTTGACTAATCTTCCCTCTGATGCCATAACTTGCTCTGACTGTTTAGATGATGTTTTTGATAAAAATAATCATCGTTATTTATATCCTTTCACCAACTGCACCAATTGCGGCCCGAGAATTTCTATTATTCAACAAATCCCTTATGATCGTAAATACACCAGTATGGCAAAATTTATTATGTGTGATTCTTGTCAGAGCGAATATGATGACCCCCAAAACCGCAGGTTTCATGCCCAACCTAATGCCTGCCCCAAATGCGGTCCGCAAGTTTTTTTATATGACAATAAAACGCTACAAATTGCCACCAAAAATCAGGCAATTTCCCAGACAATTGAATTTTTAAAACAGGGTAAAATAGTTGCCATCAAAGGGCTGGGTGGTTTTACTCTATGTGCGGATGCTACCTCTAATCTGGCAGTCAAAAGTTTGCGATTACGCAAAAAAAAATATGCCAAAGCTTTGGGGTTGTTAGCAAAAGATATAAAGATGATAAAAAAATGTGCCCATATCAACAACAAAGAACAAGATTTATTACAACATATAAGCTCCCCGATAGTTTTATTACAAAAAAAAACCAAAACCTTCCAAAATAAACTCTCAGATTTAATTTCTTCTGAATCAAATTCATATGGTTTTTGCCTGCCCTCAACAGCTTTGCATCATATTATAATGAGACAAATTGATAATCCACTCATCTATACCTCGGCTAATATTGCCGATAATCCGCAAATTATAAAAAACTCACAAGCCTTGGATAATCTTGCCTCTATTGCCGATTTTATTTTAATTCATGATCGCAAAATTATCAACCGTGCCGATGATTCGGTGATGGAGGTTATAAATAATAATTCAACAATTATTCGCCGTGCTCGTGGTTTTGCGCCATTGCCGATTGATTTACACGATGATTTTAAAAAATCTGATGGAATATTAGCAATAGGTGGCGACAAAAAAAATACTTTTTGTTTGATTAAAAATGGCACAGCAATTCTAAGCTCTCATACGGGAAATTTGAATAACTATGCTACCTATGAAAATTTACAACACAACATCAAACTATATCAAAAATTATATGATTTTAAAATCAAAAAAATCGCCTGTGATAAACATCCTAATTATATCTCGACCAAATTCGCTACCTCATTAGTGGAAAAATCAGCACATAAAATCAAACTTATTAAAACTCAACATCATCATGCTCACTTAGTCTCTGTTTTATCAGAACACAAAAAAGCTAATAATGACACAAAATACTTAGGAGTTGCGATGGACGGCTTGGGTTATGGCGGTGATAATGACGGCACTTTATGGGGTGGGGAATTTATGCTTTTTAATTATAAAAATTATCAAAGAGTTGCCCATTTTGCTCCTGTGCCATTAGTGGGAGGAGATGCCACCTCTTATGAACCTTGGCGCAATACTTTTGCCTATCTCTATCAAAACAGCAATAACAACTGGCAAGAGATGACAAAAAAATATGCCGACTTAGAAATTATAAAATTCCTCCAAACCAAACCTATCAAAAATATGCAACAGATGATAGAGCAAAAAATTAACAGCCCACTCTCATCATCAGCCGGCAGATTATTTGATGCCATTGCAGGTTTTTTAAATTTAAATCGTGAAAAAATCCACTTTGAAGCCCAGGCTGCGATGAACCTACAAACACAAGCGGAAAAATATTTTTTTGATAAAAACATACAAGGATATAAAATAGATATCAAAGATAATATAATAAACTGGCAAGGTTTATGGCAAGGGTTATTAGAGGACAGCAAACAAAAAAAATCAACCCAAATAATGGCAGCCAAAGCTTTATTATGTATCTCAGAATCAATCCTTAAAATGACAATAAAACAAAGCCAAAAACACGACATAAAAAATATAGTTTTATCAGGTGGAATGTGGCAAAATAAATTATTACTTACCAAAATAATTAGAAGTTTAAAACAAAATGATTTAAATGTTTTAACTCCCTCGCAAGCCCCATCTAATGACGGCGGTTTATCCTTAGGACAGGCTTTGATAGCAACAAATAAATAATTTTATTACCAAGAATTGTGCTATCATATGCTTCTTTTATATTTTTTACATGGCGAATCCCAATCATAAGCGCAACAATCCGGCAAGTTAAAAGAATATAATGAGACCTTTGCATAATTAAATAAAAAATGTTATAATAACAAACATTCTTAACTTTTACAAATCAAATACTATGTCTTGGAAAAACACCGCACAACACTCATTGCTGATGCCATGTTAGTTAAACATAAATGCCTCAATGAATTAGATGATGTGCATAAAATAATCAACTGGCAAAAAATCAATACAATGTTAAAGAATC
>Ga0164315_10002448_pt1 | contig 14200 bp, 13 predicted proteins | sample GuaBasSedimGuay6_FD_113737 | JGI IMG/M metagenome (GOLD analysis project Ga0164315, IMG submission 113737) | Subseafloor sediment microbial communities from Guaymas Basin, Gulf of California, Mexico - Guay6, Core 4569-2, 0-3 cm | ecosystem: Environmental > Aquatic > Marine > Hydrothermal vents... | reverse complement strand
CGACCACCATGGGTAAATATTTCCCAGCGCAGCGGCTCGCCTTCGCCGCTGACCTGTTTGGCATCAATCGCCACCACGATACACTGCGAGCCGACTTTTTCCGACGCTTCACGGACAAATTCAGGGTTAAAAACGGCAGCGGTATTTATCGCCACCTTATCGGCACCGGCATTTAACATTCGACGCACATCATCTACCGTGCGAATACCGCCGCCTACCGTTAACGGAATAAATACTTCATTGGCAACTTCTTCGACAACATGCACAATGGTTTCACGGTCATCAGAGCTTGCGGTGATATCCAGAAAGGTTATCTCGTCTGCACCTTCCTCATCATAACGCCGGGCAACATCGACCGGGTTGCCGGCATCACGGATATCAACAAACTGCACACCCTTAACCACGCGGCCGTTATCAACATCGAGACAGGGAATAATTCTTTTCGCTAGTGCCATTATTTAACTTCTTTTATATATCTTGAAAAAGCTTTTCACCGCAGAGGCGCAGAGACGCGGAGAAAAACATTTTTTTACTTTCTTGCGCCTGCGGCGCAGAAAACTAACTTACCTCTGCGTCTCCGCGCCTCTGCGGTAATATTTCTTTTAAATAATCTGTACCACAAATAAATTGGCAACTACTGCCGATCCAGCCAGGCCTGCGCTTCGGCTAAATCTATAGTGCCTTCATAAATGGCACGACCGGTAATCGCACCCATGATACCTTCATCAGCAACAGCACTCAGGGCTTTGATATCGTCCATCGAGGTAATACCGCCGGAAGCAATGACCGGGATTCTGATTGCCTGTGCCATTTTTACAGTGGCTTCTACGTTTACACCCTGCATCATGCCATCACGCGAAATATCGGTGTACACAATCGCTTCAACACCATCATCTTCAAAGCGTTTTGCCATATCGATAACATCGTGTTTAGACAGTTTCGACCAGCCCTCTATGGCAACTTTGCCATCTTTTGCATCCAGGCCGACAATGATATGGGTAGGAAATTCTGCACAGACTTCAGCAATAAAATGCGGTTCATTCACCGCTTTGGTACCAACGATTAAATAATTCACCCCGGCATCCAGGTATCCGGCAATGGTATCTTCATCGCGAATACCACCACCCAGTTGAATTTTTAAATCCGGGTAAGCAGAAGCAATATCATGTATCACGTCGGCATTTTTAGGTTTACCGGCAAAGGCACCATCGAGGTCAACAATATGCAGTCGCCGCGCCCCGGCCGCTACCCATTGCCCCGCCATCGCCACAGGATCTTCGGAAAACACGGTGCTATCATTCATATCGCCCTGGCGCAGGCGTACACAGTGTCCATCTTTTAAATCTATTGCAGGTATTAATAACATGTCCAGTCTCTTATTTTAAGGCAACGCTGATTATACTTTACCGTCCCAGCGGCAAAAGTTCCTGAGTAATTGTAAACCATCGTGCGCACTTTTTTCAGGATGAAACTGCGCAGCAAATACATTATCCCTGGCAATCACAGAAGCAAACTCGATACCATAGTCTGTTGTACCTGCAATTAAGCTCTTATCGTCAGGATCAACATAATAACTGTGTACAAAATAAAATCGTTTATTGTCCTCGATACCCTGCCACAACGGGTGGGCCTGCCGGTGAGAAACGTTGTTCCAGCCCATGTGCGGAATTTTCAGGCCTTGCATTTGTGAGCGCAATGTTTCATCCGCAAAGGCACGCACATCACCGGCATACAGGTTCATGCAGTTGATGCCCTGATTTTCTTCGCTGTGCGCCATTAATACCTGCATGCCCATGCAAATACCAAGGAACGGTTTTTCGCTGGCGGCCTGCAAAACCACTTCGTCCAGTTTCAGATTTTTTAACTGCGCCATGCAGTCACGCGCCGCACCCTGACCGGGAAACACGATTCGCTCAGCATTAGCGATTTCATCACTATTAGAACTGACCAGCACGCGCTGATTGTCAGCAACCACGTGTTCCAGTGCTTTGGAAACTGAACGTAAATTACCCATGCCGTAATCAACGACGGCTATAACTGAGCTCATGACCGGTGCCCGGTCAAATGAAAAATGTAAAATGAAAAATGAAAAATCATATTAAAAACAATTAAACATCAAACTTTCTTTAAAATAAATAGCAGTCTACTACAGGCTGCCCTTGGTGCTGGGCATCACACCTTGCATCCTTGGGTCAGCGGTTAATGCCATGCGTACTGCGCGGCCGAATGCCTTAAAAATCGTTTCTGCAATATGGTGTGCATTATCACCCGTTAAATTATCGATATGCAAAGTCACATTAGCGTGATTGATGAAACCCTGAAAAAACTCATGGAATAGATCAACGTCAAAATCGCCGATGCTGGCACGTTCGAACGTGACGTTATACTCCAGACCGGGGCGACCTGAGAAATCGATGACTACACGTGACAAGGCTTCATCCAGCGGCACATAGGCGTGGCCATATCGCACAATGCCTTTTTTATCACCAACCGCTTTGGCAACTGCCTGTCCCAGGGTGATGCCGATATCTTCGACCGTGTGGTGTGCATCAATATGCAAATCACCTTTTGCCTGGATAGCCATGTCAATCAAACCATGGCGTGCCACCTGGTCCAGCATGTGCTCAAGAAAAGGCACACCGGTATCAAGATTGCACTCACCGGTGCCATCCAGGTTTACTTTCACCTGAATTTGCGTTTCCAGTGTATTGCGTTCAACACTTGCCTGACGTTGCGTCATTTTCTCTCCAGTTATTCCTATAAAGTGTCACATAAGCCTGTGCAGGCTTTATGCAAGGATTAATGCACATTGGTTATACAGTCAAATTAAAAGTAACCGGCCCATCATTGAGCAATTCGACCGCCATATCGGCACCAAATCTACCTGTCTGCAACCAGTTTGCAGGTAAATCATCAACTATTGCCTCGCCTTTCACACGCATTATATCAATAAGTTGGGCAAACAGCGCGAATCCTTTTTCCGGCTCAGCCGCATTTGAAAAGCTCGGTCTAAGCCCCTTCCTGGTATCTGCCGCCAGGGTAAACTGCGGCACCATCAGCACTGAAGCTTTAATATCCAGTACGCTTAAATTCATTTTATCGTCTGCATCGGCAAAAACACGGTATTTCAGAATTTTTTCTGCCAGTCGCTCTACAGTAGTCGCATCATCTTTTTTTTCAACAGCCAGCAACACCAGCAAACCCTGCGGGATACAGGCGATTTTTTCGCCATTAACGGTGACTGACGCTGAATTAACCCGCTGCAGTAAAGCAATCATTATATATCTACCCTCACTGCTGTCCCGTTAAAAAATATATTATTGTATACAAATAGCGATATATTAGGCATTAACCGATGACTCTACAAACCGAGACATGAATCGGGAGCTTCTTGCAGAGACCGTCACCCGCAAGGATGCGGGTGCGAGCCCCATGGATGGCGGATATTTGCTCCTCGGCAATTGCTCCTGCATTGCCCTACTACCGTCCATCCATGGACATATGCAATATCCCCATTTCCTACATCCGTGTAGGTCGGTTCACTGCGTGTCTCAGCAAGAAGTTACCGATTCATGTCTCTAGCTGTTAACAGGACAGCAGTGATCTACCTTGACCAGGTCAGCATTATATCCATTCTTCAGCTCCATAAAAAGCTTGTAAGGATTTTCCTACAAACACTTCATCCGCTCGCTGATAGCAAAACGAAATCAACAGGGCCATAATATTAATCAAGGACACAGGGAGCGAGCCGTACAGGGACATAAGGACATAATTAGCTTTAAGGAAATTTAACACGGACATGGATTACGGAAAGGTTAAAGTTTACACGGATTTGTAACTTCTATGGATGGATATTCTATGGACTAGCTAAGCGCGAGGCTCATCACCAAGCAAGGACCCCGAAACCCCAGCCCCTGCGGCTGGGGTTTTTTTATGCCCCGGAAAAATCAGCCGAATGAGAATAGCAGGTTTCCCACGCCATCAACCTCTGCACACCAGCCTTTCGCCAACCAGGACGTGGAACTGGTCTCCGTAATTAAAGCCGGCCCGCTTATCTTCTGCCCCACACTTAAGCCTGCTCGATTAATAACTGCAACAGGCTCTTCTATACCGGGCATAGTGGTGATTTTCTTGCTCAAAGCCTGCGTCGGCTGCCACCCTGGTACTGCAAATGATTGCCGCTGCTCATGGACACGCACACGCAGATTAACCAGTTCGATGTCTATATCTAAATAATGACCGTAGCTGTCTTTGTGTTTCTGGTGGAATGCTTTTTCAATGTTCTGCAAGTCAGTCCATGGCAGGTTGAGCGCGTTACTTTGGCCCTGGTAGCGGACGTCTACCGTCAAGGTTATTTTTATGTCGTCATTGCGAGGCACGAAGCAATCTCCTGTAGACAACTGCGTCGCTTCTTTAGACTGCCGCGCTTCGTTGCTCCAGGTATCCTTGCCTTCCGCCCTACGTGCTGTACTTTGTGCGTTCAAAATTGTTGCAGACGATCTTGTCGCAATGGCGATTTCTTTTTTGGCAATAACAGCATTAGGATCCAGTTCTGCAACGGCATGCTTCACCAGTTCTGCAAATATCTGTTTTATATTGTCCGCATCACAATCTTTCAGGCATTTGTTAATCGTACGTGAACGCTCACGACTCGCCTCTGCTGCCAGCATACCCAGGGCGGATAATATCCCTGCGTTTACCGGCACCAGCGCTTTTGTCATTTCCAGTTCTTCTGCCAGTGCGCATACATGCAGGCCACCGGCACCACCAAATGAAACCAGGGTGAAATCTTTCGGGTCTTCACCGCGCTCGACTGACATGACACGCAAAGCACGAACCATGTGATCATTGACCACATCGATTATGCCCTGGGCCGCCTGTTCAACAGACATACACTTTTTTTCTGACGGCAAAACATCACGCTGCAGTGAATCAGGCTGTAACGAATCAGGCCGCAGTGCATCAACCAGTGTTTTTACTGCGGCAAAAGCGGCGTCTTTGTCTAACTGCATTTTTCCGCCAAGAAACAACTGCGGCAGTAATCGACCCAACACCACATTAGCATCGGTCACTGTCGGTTGTTTGCCGCCTTTACCATAACAGGCCGGCCCCGGATCAGCACCGGCAGATTCCGGACCAACCAGTAATAAACCACCGGCATCAATCTGTGCAATTGAACCGCCGCCTGCGCCAATGGTGTGCAGATCCACCATGGCAACGGCCACCGGATAACCGCCGATTTTTGCACCAATGGTAAAACCAATTTCTTTATCGATAATGGACACATCGGTTGATGTACCGCCCATATCAAACGACAGCAACTGCTTGATGCCTGATGCACCGGCGAGCGTCTGCGCACCTTTAAGACCACCGGCAGGACCGGACAATAGCAGGTTAACCGGGTAAGCCCCTGCCTGTTCGGCGCTGGTGGTGCCGCCAGAACTTTGCATTATAGAGAGTGCCAGGCTTTGATTTTCATGCTGATTTTCCTGGCTACAAAGTTTATCTTCGAGTCCTTGCGCTAAACGACTTAGATAACCCTGCATTAATGGCCCGACCTTGGCATTGAGTGTCGTGGTCATGCCGCGTTCATATTCTTTATATTCCGGCAGCACATCCGATGAACGACTGATGAACACGGCCTCTACCCCGAAGTGATCAACAATAGCCCGCTCGATCTTTAATTCTTCGCTGTCTTCGAAAAAGGAGAACAGCAGATTGATGGCAACCGCCTCCGGTGCCAGCGCCTGCAGTTGTGTTATTAATACGGACAAATCCTGTTGACTGAGCTGTCGCAGATGTTCACCCTGCGCACTCAGACGTGAATCCACTTCCACACATAATTCGGGCGGAATTAACGGCGGTTTCTTTATCGGCGTCAAGTTATATAACTCTTCGCGTGCCTGTCGACCAATGCCAAGCACATCTGCCAGGCCTTTGTTGGTGATATAAGCCGTGCGCACACCCTTGCCTTCGAGTACCGCATTGGTTGCTACGGTTGAGCCGTGTACCATGGTCAGCATGTTGGCGCTGGTATTGCTGTTGACTTCTAAATCGGCAATACCTTGCAGGATAGCCTGTTCGGGCGCGTGGGGTGTAGACAGAACTTTGTGGATGCGAATCGATTTTGACTCGTCATCAAAAAGGACGAAGTCGGTGAAAGTACCGCCGGTATCGACGCCGAGGAATTTAGCCATACGGTATTTTACATTCCCGTGAACGGGAATATTAGTTTTAAGTAATAAGTTTTAAGTTATTAGTTAAAAAAAACTTAAAACTTACAACTTAATACTTACAACTTGTTCAAATTCAGCAATAATAGCGCCCCATGTCTTCGCTTATTTCTGTTAACAACCTGACCCGTCGCTACGGCAATATTTGCGCGGTGAATAACATCAGCTTTGAGCTTGCTACCGGTGATATTCTTGGTTTTCTTGGCCCCAACGGTGCCGGAAAGTCAACCACCATGCAGATGTTAACCGGCAACCTGGCACCTACTCTTGGTGAGATCAGCATCAATGGCGTTGATTTACTGGAAAACCCGAAAGCCGCCAAGACCTCTTTAGGCTATCTGCCTGAAACCCCGCCTCTTTATAAAGAGATGACGGTAGCGGAATACCTGCAATTTTGCGGACAGCTGCATCGGATCAATAAACAGGCGCTCAGCAGCGTTTGCGATTCTGCGATTGAGCGTTGCGGCCTGGGTAATGTACGAAAACGTTTAATCAGAAATCTGTCGAAAGGTTATCAACAGCGCGTCGGCATTGCCCAGGCAATTTTACATTCGCCGCCAGTAATTATACTTGATGAACCCACGGTAGGGCTGGATCCGATTCAGATCCTGGAAATACGCCAGCTGATAAAAACACTGGGGCAAACTCACGGTATTATTTTGTGCACGCACATCCTGCCCGAGGTTCAGGCAGTATGTAATAGAGTGCAGATCATCAACCAGGGTGAACTGGTTTACAGCGCCGATATGGCGGACATGTTAAGCAGGCAGACAGGCAGGTTTGAGATAACACTGTCATCGAAGTTAGACGATATCAAACTGAGCGACCATCGCGTATTTACCGCAGTTGAATTTATTGATGGCTACCATTTTTCTGCAGAAAGTGATCTCAGCGCGGAACAGCTCACTGAATATATTGTGCAGCAGCAATGGGGGCTGACCCGGTTCACCACTCAGCAAACCTCACTTGAACAGATCTTTATTGATTTAACCCTCGCAGATACAAATACGGCTGATGAACGCACGGCCAATAAAGACCTAAACAACGAGAAACGGCAAAGCAACGCCGCATAATGCAGGTTTTATAAAAATGATACTGGTCATCGCAAAACGTGAATTTCGCAGCCTGTTTTTATCACCACTGGCCTGGGTAATACTTGCCGTCGTGCAGGTAATTCTGGCATGGTCATTCTTTACCTCGATCGATGTTTTCTTTAGCATCCAGGCAGACCTGGGCACCTTAAAAAATGCGCCGGGTGTTACCGATCTTGTTATCAGTCCGTTATTTGAAGTTGCCAGCATCATCCTGTTGATGGTGACACCGTTATTAACCATGCGTCTAATCAGTGAAGAGAAGCGCAATAAAACCATGAGCCTGTTACTCAGTGCGCCGGTTAGTATTACTGAAATCGTGCTGGGAAAATACCTGGGTTTATTATTTTTTATTCTGACCATGCTGTTTTTAATTGTGCTGATGCCATTGTCACTTTCCATGGGCACGGAACTGGACTACGAGAAATTATTTTCCGGCGCTTTTGGTCTGTTTTTAATGCTGGCTGCGTTTAGTGCTGCCGGGCTTTACATGTCGTCACTAACTGACAACCCGATGATTGCCGCAATTAGCACCTTTGGTCTTTTACTGCTGTTACGGATGATCAATATGAACAGCGCTTCTGCTGGCGGTGGCGAGAATGTTCTGGCTTACCTTTCCTTGCATACGCACTTTACTGCCCTGTTACGCGGCATAGTAAACAGCCGTGACATTGCTTACTTTTTACTGTTTATCTTCGGTTTTGTTGTGCTGGCGATAAGGCAGCTGGAAACACAACGATTGCAATCATGAGCAGATTAAATTCAAAAACGACTCACCACAGAGACACAGAGAGCACAGAGTTTTTTCTTTTTAGCTGCGCCTTCGGCGCAAAAAACCATTGAAATTTTTCCTCTGTGCTCTCTGTGCCTCTGTGGTTAAAAGCTTTTAAAACACATGAAACTATCAGATAAATCCCGCTTACAACTTAACATTCAGAAAATAATCTTTCTGTTGCTGTTTATTTGCGGCATTGGCATGCTGGCGTGGATCACTAACCACTATACCTACCAGTTTGATCTCACCGCAAACAAACGGCACTCATTATCATCCAGCAGTATCGAGCTGCTTAATGCTTTAGATAAAGACATTACTGTTCACGCCTATACCACGGATGATGTTACTCAAAAAGCAATCAAAGAAATTATTGGCCGTTACCAGCACATCAAATCTGATTTTAATCTGCGCCTGTTAAACCCCGATATCGATATCGCTGAAGCACAACAGGACGGTATTGTGATGAACAAGCCGTTTGCTTTTGTTATTTACTACAACAAGCGCATGGAACATATAAACTCGCTGAGCGAACAGGCAATAAGCAATGCCCTGTTGCGATTAAACCGGCGCGACAACCAGCAGGTCGTTTTCCTCAGCGGACACGGTGAACGCAATATCAATGGCAAAAACAAACGAGCTTATGCAACATTAAACCAGCAGTTAAGCCAAATGGGCTTCAACTTGCAAGCTGTTAACTTATTAGAAAACCCGCTACCCGGTAACACCAAACTGCTGGTAATCGCCGCACCGGAACATGACTACCTTGCCGGCGAAATAAAACAGCTTGAAAAATTTATTAACAACGGCGGCAACCTGTTATGGCTGGCAGACCCCGGGGAACTGCAGGGCCTGGATAAACTGGCCACATCACTTGGCTTGCAGTTACAGGACGGTGTTATTGTTGATAACAATGCAGACCTGCGGCAAACACTCAACATTCAGCATCCTGCCATCATTCCAGTAACTGAATATTTCCCGCACATTATTACCAATACTATGCGCTACAATACGCTGTTCCCGATGGCACGCGGCATTAGCCCGCTGACAAATGACAACACAGTGAACGACTGGCAGGCGGAAGCCCTGTTTAGTTCCTATGGCAAAAGCTGGAGTGAGACCGGCGGTTTAACTGAAGAGATGGAATTTGATTCCAGCGCAGGCGATGTTGCCGGCCCGATAACTATTGCGGTCGCATTACACAGGACGAACCTCAGCGCTGATGAATCAGGCGCAACTCAAGCCCAGAGCCAACGAGTCGTGGTTATCGGTGACAGCGATTTCCTTGCAGACAATTATCTCGGTGCGGGCGCAAACCTTAACCTGGGGCTGAATATTTTTAACTGGCTAATCGGTGATGATGACTTTGTTTCTATAGAAGTAAAACCTTCACCTGACACAAAACTTGAATTAAATGACACCCAGCTGGTCATTATCGGCTTTGGTTTCTTCCTGGTTTTGCCACTGCTTTTATTAATAACAGGGTTCACCCTCTGGTATAAACGTAAAAATCAGTGACTTATTATTATGCTGCATGAAAAGGCTACCCTGTATCACTGCTGCCCCGTTAACAGCTAGAGAAATGGGTCGCTAACTACTTGCTGAGACCGTCACCCGCAAGGATGGGTTCACTGCGTGTCTCAGCTAGTAGTTACCGATTCATGTCTCGGTTTATATAATCATTGGCTAATGTCTGCTATATCGCCATTTGCATACAATAATATATTTTTTAACGGGACAGCAGTGATACAGGGTAGTCTTTTCATGCGCCTTGCTAACATATACGGTAATAGCGAACCTCATAATGTCCAGACAACTTATACTCAACCTGTTTCTTTTTATTATTGTCATTTCGCTTGCGTCCATAATATATTTCAGCGAAGAACAAAGCACGCTACTGGACCGATTAAGCGATATTAACTCAGACAACATCACAACGATAAAAATACAGCACAATAAAAACACCATATCGATTAATAAAACAGCCGGCCACAACTGGAAAATAACTCAACCGGTAGATGTTGCTGCAAATAACTTTCGCATCAACTCCATTCTCGAACTATTAAATGCACCAGTGCATAATAAATATGCCTCAGCAGAAATTAACAGTAAAAAAACAGGCCTGGACAAACCGAAAACGACCATCCAGTTTAATAAACAGGTCATCGCTTTTGGTATTATCAACCCGGCCACAAATTTACGCTACATCAAATTAAACAACAGCATTTATACCATTGAAGATGTTTATTACCCGCTAATCAGTTCACATTTTGGCGCACTGGTATCACTCAATTTATTACCGCCAGGCAGTAAACCAACAAAACTCATTTTGCAGAACCAGACTATTTTCAAAGATGAGAAGGGACGATGGCAAAGCAATATAGATATCAGCGCAGACAATGTTGCCAGAACTTTAGAGCACTGGTCAGATGATCAGGCATTTGGTGTACACCAGTATCTTCAACGCAAAGAACTGGGTGAAGTATTTATCTATATAAGCAGCTCACCACAGCCCATACGTTATCAGGTCACCGATACTGATCCCTGGTTAGTTATTGCCCGGCCGGAAATCGGCCTTGAATACCATCTTGATATAGAAGCCTATGACAAGCTTATTGCCCCAACAGACAGTAACGACATCGAGCCGGGAAATAATCAGTAGGAAATTGTATACTAAGCTCTCAATTTACTAACAAGACACTGTGAGAAGGGTACCCATCATGGCATCAAGAAAAAGTTTTGGCTGGGACGGCTTTCTTCTGCGTTTTGTTTTTGCCATCATCCTGGTTTTCGCCAGCTATAATCCTGAAGGCGTTTCCTATTACCACTGGATTTCTCCAGCACTGCCTGATTTCAGCGTCGTCAAAGCCTTTGTTGGCGTAATAATACTTATCAGCTGGATAATCTTAATCCGTGCAACCCTGGGCTCTCTTGGTTTCATCGGTATCGTACTCGCTGCAGCTTTCTTTGGTCTTGCCATCTGGCTTATTATTGATGTACTGGGCTTATCCACCGATAATGTTCGCGTCATCAGTTACATCATCGGCATAATGCTGGCCAGTGTTTTGAGCATTGGCGTGTCATGGTCTCATGTTCGTCGCCGTATCAGTGGCCAGGTTGATACCGATGAACTTGATCGTGACGGTTAATAAATAATCACACGCCTTATGCCAGAACTTCCTGAAGTCGAAACCAGTCGTCGCGGCATCGAACCGTACCTGCTCAACAGGAAAATCAAAAACATAACAATTCGCCAGCATAAATTACGCTGGCCAATTCCAAAAAACCTTCCCTCTCTCGCCACAGGACAAAAAATACGTGAAGTTTGCCGTCGAGCGAAATACATTTATCTAAAACTCGACAACGGCAGCATCATTATTCACCTGGGCATGTCCGGCAGTTTACGCATTTGCGAAAAGGATACACCACCGGAAAAACATGATCACATTGATATCTGCATTTCAAATAAAATATTACGCTTGCGAGACCCACGAAAATTTGGCTGTGTATTATGGACAGCAAAAGACATTAACCAGCACAAGCTGATAAAAGCATTAGGTCCTGAGCCACTTGATAATACGTTTACCGCTGAATATTTACACGGCAAAGCTAACAAACGGACATGCTCTATAAAATCTTTCATTATGAACAGCCACATGGTTGTTGGCGTCGGCAATATCTACGCCAGTGAATCTTTGTTTAAAGCCGGCATTAACCCCAAACGAAAAGCGGGAAGCGTCTCACTTGCTCGCTTAAAAAAACTGGTTGATGCCATCAAGCTAACACTGCGCGAATCAATCGAACAAGGAGGCACAACGTTAAAGGACTTCACTTCAGAAGACGGGCAACCCGGTTACTTTGCACAGAAGCTGCTGGTTTATGGTAAAGCAGGTGAAGATTGCTCTGTCTGCGGCAAACCTGTAAAACAGATTACCCAGCAGGCACGATCGACTTTTTATTGCACGAAGTGCCAAAGATAAAAACTAAATACTTAAAAACATTCACCACAGAGGCACAGAGGACACAGAGAAAATCTTTTTAATTGTTAACTACGCCGTAGGCGTAGTTAACAAAGTAAAACTCTGTGCTCTCTGTGCCTCTGTGGTGAATCGCTTTTAAGTTTTTCAAAATACCACAATGACGATATACTTCAGCATAACTATTATATAGAGATCAACATGACATCCATCGGAACCCCTTTATCTAATACAGCAACAAAAGTCTTATTTTGCGGTGGTGGCGAACTAGGCAAAGAAGTTGTTATTGAATTACAGCGTTACGGCGTTGAAGTTATTGTGCTTGATCGTTACCCAAACTCGCCGGCGATGCAGGTTGCCCATCGCAGTCATACCGTTTCTATGCTTGATGGCGCTGCCCTGAGAAAAATTATTGAAGCTGAAAAACCGGATTACATCGTGCCGGAAATAGAAGCCATTGCAACCGACACGTTAGTAGAACTCGAAGCAGAAGGTTTTACCGTTATTCCCACCGCACGTGCAGCCAGGCTCACTATGAACCGTGAAGGCATACGCCGACTTGCTGCCGAGGAGTTAGGCATAAGCACCTCAGCTTATCAATTTGCCACAACACGTGAGGAATTTGATGCTGCCGTTGAAAACATCGGTATGCCCTGCGTAATCAAACCCATCATGAGTTCTTCCGGCAAAGGCCAGAGCACGATAAAAACCCAGGCTGATATTGATACTGCCTGGAACTACGCACAGCAAGGCGGGCGTAGCGGTGCCGGCAAGGTTATCGTCGAAGGTTTTGTTGATTTTGATTATGAAATAACACAACTAACTGTTCGGCATATTAATGGCACCAGTTTTTGCCAGCCTATCGGTCATGTGCAGGTTGATGGCGATTACCGCCAGTCGTGGCAACCCCAGGCCATGACCGAAAACGCTATTACAAAAGCCCGTGACATCGCCAGAAAAATCACTGATGCCCTCGGCGGACGCGGTATTTTTGGTGTTGAGTTATTTATTAAAGGTGATGACGTAATATTCAGCGAAGTCTCACCACGCCCGCATGATACCGGCATGGTCACCATGATCTCTCAGGATTTATCGCAGTTTGCTTTACACGCACGCGCTATTCTTGGCTTGCCTGTACCTGACATTCACTTTCATGGCCCAAGTGCAAGCAGCGTTATCCTTGTCAACGGTGAATCAAGTCATGTAACATTCAATAATATCAATGAAGCCTTAAAGCTGGAAAATACGCAAATTCGCCTGTTTGGAAAACCGGAAGTTAAAGGTCAGCGCCGCATGGGTGTGGTACTGGCAAGAGATAACTCGGTTGAAACTGCAAAACAGAAAGCGATAAACGCATCTACCAGTATAACTATAAAACTATAACGACACTAAAAACACATGAAACCAATTAAAAAATTAGTCTTTACCTCACTCCTGCTCTTCAGTACATGCAGTTATTCTGTAGAGATCATTCCCCTGCTTGGTTTTCGTGGCGGCGGTGAATTTGTTGATGAAGCCACAAACAAAAAACACACCCTTGACGGTTCTGAGGTTTATGGACTGATACTTAGCTTCCCTTATGAGCATGGTAAAACATTTGAAGTTTATTACAGTCATCAGTCCACTCAGCTCGACTCAATAACAATTTCTGAGCCCACGCCGACCGGCACGGTAAACATTCCTTTAACGATTGATTATTTACACTTTGGTGGAACTGCGCCCATTGTTGCAGATGAAAATTTTCAAACGTTTGTCAGTGGCGGTCTTGGCTTCACTTACATGAGTCCGGACTATACCGGTGCACAATCAGATTTGCGGGCATCATTTAGTATTGGCCTGGGCTTAAGGTGGCCAATCACAGACTTAATAGCTTTACGACTGGAAACACGTGGACTGGCTACTTTGTATAACAATAATTCCGCAATATTTTGTAATGGCGGCTGCGCCATTTCAGTCAATGGCAACCTGTTTCTGCAGGGTGAAGTGTTTGCTGGTATAGGATTTACCTTTTAGTAGCAGAAACTCAACGACTATGGACTGAAAGTCCATAGGTTGTTTCAGAACGATTAAAAATCGTTCTCTTTGACGACACTGGCATTTCAGAGTTATCTATATAACATATTTTTG
>Ga0164315_10002447_pt1 | contig 14201 bp, 11 predicted proteins | sample GuaBasSedimGuay6_FD_113737 | JGI IMG/M metagenome (GOLD analysis project Ga0164315, IMG submission 113737) | Subseafloor sediment microbial communities from Guaymas Basin, Gulf of California, Mexico - Guay6, Core 4569-2, 0-3 cm | ecosystem: Environmental > Aquatic > Marine > Hydrothermal vents... | reverse complement strand
CCAAAATGAGCGGGGGCATATTTAAAGAGGCAATATTTGGCGTAATGCAATTGCGATTGCGGAGTATGTTCAAAAAGTATAAAAAAGTAAACCCATAACGCATAACCCACAACCCTTAACCCATAACTTTTTAACACATTAACCCATAACTTTGTAACCCTTGCTCCTTCATGAAATTGGCATAACATTAATCCCTGGCGTTGGTGATATAAACGGTAGGAAACTCATCTCGCATTGCGGGGGAGTTGAAGCTGTTTTCAAGGAGAAAAGGGAAGCCTTATTGAAAATCCCCGGAATAGGTTCCGCCACTGTTAATTCTATTGTTTCCCAATCAGTATTAAAACGTGCCGAAGAAGAAATTGCTTTCATCGAAAAGCATAATATTTCACCATTGTTTTACCTTGATAAATCATATCCACGCAGGTTGAGCCATTGTGCCGATTCCCCTATGATGGTTTATTACAAAGGCAGTGCAGATATAAATTCAGAAAGGGTGGTAAGCATTGTTGGTACACGGCGGGCAACAGATTATGGCAGGCGGATATGCAATGAAATAGTTGAAGAACTTGCGACCATAAATGTACTTGTGGTGAGCGGCCTTGCCTATGGAATTGATACCTGTGCGCATAAAGCTGCCCTTAAAAACAATATTGATACGCTTGGGGTTTTGGCCCATGGGCTCGATCGTTTATATCCTGCCGATAACAGGAACCTTGCAAAAGAGATGGGCAAACAGGGAGGTTTGCTTAACGAATTTTTAAGTAAAACAAATCCTGACAGGGAGAATTTTCCAAAGCGGAACCGGATAGTTGCCGGCCTGGCCGATGCTGTTATCGTAATCGAATCGGCTGCGAGGGGAGGGGCGCTTATTACTGCCGGGATTGCGAACTCTTACAACAGGGATGTTTTTGCAGTACCGGGAAAATTGAACGATAAATATTCCGAGGGTTGCAATATGCTTGTGAAAACCAACAGGGCAGCATTGATCCAGTCAGCTGCCGATGTGATATTGATGATGCAATGGCAACCTGAGTCCAAAAAGCCCTCAAAGCAAAGGAAATTATTTGTGGAACTTTCAGCTGATGAAGAAAAAATTGTAGAAATCCTAAAGGAAAAAGAGGGGGTCCATATTGATAACATTGTTATGAAATCAGGGTTCACAGGAAGTAAAATTGCCGCACTTCTTTTAAACCTGGAGTTTGAAGGGGTGGTAGTAAGTTTGCCCGGGAAAATGTACAGATTGAATTAAACCTGGAACAAGAGTCCACGCTTGTTCCATTTCAGGTTAAGCCTAACCGTTTCTTTTTCTCTCTTCGTTTATTTCAAAGGCTTTATAATAAAGTAATATCACGATGATAAAAGCACCGATTGTCAGGAAAAGGAGGAGTTTGAAATCATTTGTGATAAAACAGAAATTGTAAAGTGCATGGAAAAAGGCCGCACCGAACAAACCTGTCATCGAATCCACAAATTTATTTTGCCTTGATTTGGCAATACCTACAAAAAATCCCATAATTACGGCAAAGAAGAGGTTGGCAATTACAACGGTAATGGCATAGACAAAGTCTATTTCGGGGAAATATGGCAATACAAAGTATAATACGTTGCCAATGGTGGCAAAGCCCATCGAGATAAAAACACTGTAAACAATGCCGTCGATCGGACCCTTAAAAGTGTCTTTTGGGAAATAGATATAGCGTAGTACAAGATATTTTCCAAGTTCGGAACCAATACCAAATACAACAAAAGAATAAAAAATGTTTTGTCTTAGGTTTTTTTCAGGGTCTAAGCCATAACTGCTAGCGATGTATTGAAACAGGGTAACAACAACGATACTGAACATGCCCCATGAAAAAGCTGTGATTAATTTCTGGTAACGTTCCCTTCCCCTCTTTTTAAAGATCAGGAAAAAAATAAGGCCGGCAAGAATAGGCCCTAACAATATAGATGCTGTGTATAAAGGTATCATAATTATTGTTTTTTATAAACTCAATTTTGCTTTTAGGGAAAAGCCATACAAAAATAGGAAAAATAATTGAAAAACCAATCAATCCTTTTTTTTCCCGTTTCGTTGTTTGTAAATTTCTGTTTGTCTGCGGATGGATTCCACATGGACAATTTCCAATAGTTTTTGTAGGAAATCTTTTCTAAGACCTGATTCCAGTCCTGTATTTAACCTGTCATTTACTATTTGGCTCCACCGTTTTAGTTGTAGGATCGTAATATTATTTTGACTTTTATATTTTCCTATTTCATCAATAATTCCCATTCTCCTGGAAAGGATATCTATTAGTTCAACGTCGATTTTGTCTATTTCCGAACGGAGCTTTTCCAGGATGGTTTCAAAATCAATATTCCCTGTGGGGTTTCTCAGTACCAATGAGTCGAGCAATACTTTTAAACTGTGGGGTGTAATCTGTTGTTGGGGATCTGTCAGGGCATTGTCCGGGTCAATGTGCGATTCTATCATCAACCCGTCCATTTCAAGGTCCAGTGCTTTTTGTGCAACTTCTTTCAATAGTTCCCTTTTGCCACAAATATGACTTGGGTCGCAAATAACCGGAAGCCCCGGCAGGCGTCTTTTTAATTCAATTGGGATTTCCCACATGGGGGCATTTCGGAAAGGGGTTTTGTTGAAAAAATAAAAACCACGATGGATAGCAACTAGTTTATTTATCCCCGAAAGGAGCATTCTCTCAATGCCACCGGCCCAAAGTTCAATATCTGGGTTTACAGGGTTCTTTACCATTACAGGGATATTTACCCCTTTTAGTACTGTGGCAAGTTCCTGAAGCGAAAACGGGTTTACCACTGTACGTGCACCCACCCATAAAATATCGACCTTGTATTTCAAAGCCAATTCCACATGATGTGGATTAGCAACCTCAACTGTGGTAAGCAGCCCTGTTTCTTCCTTGGCTTCCCTTAACCAGTTTAAACCTTTTTCGCCCACACCTTCAAATAAGCCCGGTCGTGTCCTGGGTTTCCAAATACCTGCACGGAATATTTTAACTTCCGGGATTTTGCTCAACTCACGGGCCGTGGAAAGAACCTGCTCCCGTGATTCGGCACTACATGGCCCACTAACTATCAGAGGGGCGCCATCTTTGGTAAGCCAGTTTTTTAAAGGTAATATGTCGAAATCGTTTTCCATTTTTCATTTGCAAAATTACGCAAAAGATAGAGGGGCAAGAAGGTAATTTTTGTTAAGTTCATAATATTGAAGTTTCTTGCTTCAAGGGGCTGTTGTTTTAATGGTTTTATTAGTTTTGCTAAATGAAAGCCCCCAAATTTTTTTTTGTCTTTCGCAAATGGGAAATTATTATCATCCTGTTTTTCCCGGTACAAGTGATTTTCTTTTCATTTATTGGTAAGCATCCACAATTTATTGAAAGTTGGTATTCAGAAGGCCTTTTTAAGTTTCTTTCTTTTATCATTAGGACATTAACCAGTTGGATACCATTTCCGGCAGGGGAAGTTTTTCTTTACTTCCTTGTCTTTTTTCTTGTTTTTCGATTTGTATATAGTATTGTTCAATTGGCAAGAAAGCAAATTGGGCTTATACCTTTTGTTTTAAAGCCTTTAATAACTTTACTGTCCTGGAGTTCCATTGTCTATTTTATGTTTATGGTTTTATGGGGATTGAATTACCATCGGGAGCCGCTTGTTTCTTTTGAGGGGGTGAGAAGCAAGAATCAAGACTATGAGAGCCAAGATTTTGAGAGGCAAGATTTGGAGAAACAAGATTTTGAGAAGCAGGATTTTGAGAGGCAAGATTTGGAGAAACAAGACTTTGAGAAGCAGGACTATGAGAGGCAAGATTTGGAGAAGCAGGATTTGGAGAAACAAGAGGTTTCTGAAGGAAATATTTTTTCAACAACAGAATTGATTGGGTTATGCGAAATATTGATAAAACAGTCAAATGATAGCCGAGAACAGGCAATTAAAAACGACAACAATATGAATATGGATGATGAAGATATTATTGATCAGGCGTACTCTGGATTTCATAATATTTACGTCCAGAACAAAAAGCTGGATTATAGAACCCCATCTGTTAAGAAAATAATCTTCTCAAATTTGTTTTCCTATCTTGGTGTTGGTGGGATTTACAATCCATTTACCGGAGAAGCAAATGTAAATATGGATCCACCGGATTTTTTGCTTCCTGCCACTGTTTGTCACGAAATGGCCCATCAGGCTGGGATAGCCCCTGAAGATGAAGCAAATTATGTGTCTTACATTGTTTGCAAACAGCATCCCAACCGTTTCTTTCAATATTCTGGAATTTTAATGGCCATGCGTTATGCAATGGGGACTTTGAAAAGTAATAATCGAAATGCTTATGATGAATTGTTGGGACAAATCAGTGAAGGGGTACAAAATGATCTGAAGGAAAACAGAAAATACTGGAGCCGGTTTAAAAATCCATTTGAAAAGTATTCCGATCGTATTTATGACCAGTATTTAAAAGCCAACAGCCAACAGGCCGGAATAAAAAGTTATAGCCGGATGGTGAAGTTGCTGCTTTATGATTATCGAAATGGTGAAATGTCGAAAGAGCGAAAAGGCGAATGGTCGAAAAGGCGATAAGCTTGCGCATAACCCTATCATGAAATTCAAAATAGCATGGTTGCAATGGGGCAGGGTTACAAACCCTGATGTCTGAAAACCTTGAAGTTGAAAACTTCAAGGGGCAATGTGGTTGCTATATGGCTCCGTTTCTTTTATTTTCGCATTGAAGCATTTAATCATTGAAGCATTTACGATGCTTGTTGCATTATCATATTTTTGTTTCCCACTAAATTTACAGTAGTACCAATAACTACAACCCCTTCCTTTTCAGCATTGGCTCAATGGAAGGCTTTTTTCCACGGAATTTTTCATAAAGGGTCATTGGGTCTTCGGTCCCACCTTTTTCTAAAATATTTTTTCGGAACGAAGTAGCTGTTTTATTATCGAAAAGGCCGTTTTCTTTGAAAGCTTCAAAAGCATCGGCATCCAGGACTTCGGCCCAGAGATAGCCATAATATCCAGACGAATATCCACCCGAGAAAATGTGTGCGAAATATGGGGTTCTGTACCTTACAACAATTTCAGGTATAAGGCCTATTTTCTGCATGGCGGCATTTTCAAATACAAGGGCGTCTTTCTTTTCAGGAGATGTTAGTGTATGCCAATCCATATCCAGGAATGCAGCAGAGGTGTATTCAACCGCTAAAAATCCCTGATTGAAATGTGAGCTTGCATTCATTTTTTCTATCAGTTCATCAGGAATAGGTTCACCGGTTTCATAATGCTTTGCAAACATTTTCAAAACCTCTGGGGAAGATGCATAGTTTTCCATGAACTGGGATGGCAGCTCAACATAATCCCTCGAAACATCAGTGCCTGACAGAGAGCGATAGGTGCAATTTGAAAGCATCCCATGCAGTGAATGGCCAAATTCATGGTACATTGTCGAAACCTCATCAAAAGTCAACAGTGAAGGCTTTGTTTCGGTAGGTTTTGAGAAATTCATCACCATCGTAACTATCGGGCTGTAATTTTCACCATTGATTTTATATTGCTTGCGATAAGTGCTCATCCAGGCGCCACCGCGCTTACTTGCCCTTGGGAAAAAGTCCATAATCAAAATGGATTGGTGTGTGCCATCATTATCAAATACCTCAAAAGTATGTGCATCCGGATGAGGTTTTGGAATATCAAAACGTTCTTCAAATGTCAATCCATAAAGCTTATTGGCCACTTCAAGCATTCCCTTTCTTACACTCTCCAATTCAAAATATGGTTTTAGTTGTTCATCATCCAGATCATATTTTTCCTTACGGAGCTTTTCGGAATAATACCACCAATCCCAAGGTTCTAACTTAAAACTCTTAGCTTCCGCACCAATCATTGACTGAAGGGTTTTGGCTTCTGTTTTTGCTACTGGCAAAGCCGCATCCCAAACCTTGTTCAATAATTCATAAACATTTTCTGGCGTTTTTGCCATATTGTTGTCCAGTACATAAGTGGCATGCGATTCAAATCCCAAAAGATTTGCACGCTTTACCCTAAGTGATGCAATTTCTGATGCAATCTCCTTATTATCGAATTCATTGTTGTTATTGCCTTTGTTTATGTAGGCTTTAAACATTTTCTCGCGTAAACCCCTTTTCTCGGAATACTGTAAAAAGGGGATCAAACTTGATTTGTCAATTGTAAAAACCCACTTTCCTTCAAGTTCATTTGCCTTGGCATCAGATGCCCCCATTTCAACAACAAAACCAGGTAACCCGGCAAGATCAGCTTCATTGTCGATAATCATTTTGAAAGAATTTGTTTCGGCAAGCAAATGCTCCCCAAATTCCAGTGTCAACATAGAAAGTTGCTTGTTCACTTCCCTGAACTCTTCCTCCTGTTTGCCGCTAAGGTTAGCCCCTCCACGAACAAAACCCTTATAAGCTTCTTCGAGTAATTTTTGTTGTTCGGGGGTCAGGTTTAGTTTGTCTTTCTGATCGTAAACAACTTTTACCCGTTCAAATAAATTTTTGTTCAGGTTGATATTGTCTCTATGCTGTGAAAGCATCGGCCCAACTTCTTTAGCTATTTCCTGAAGTTGTTTATTTGTATTTGCCGAGGTGAGGTTGAAAAATACATTGCTCACTTTTCTGAGGAGCTCTCCACTTTCTTCTTTTGCAAGGATAGTGTTTTCAAATGAAGGTTGTTCGGTACTATTAACAATTGCATCTATTTGCTGATCGTGTTGCTTAATACCTTCTTTAAAAGCCGGTAGATAATGTTCGGGCTTTATTTGTTCAAATGGAGGAACCTCAAAAGGGGTAGTATATTCGGTAAAAAACGGATTTGTTTCTGTTTGCATTTGTTTCTGGTTTGAAGTGCAGGAAGCTAGGATCCCTACAACGGAAATTATAAGTAATGTTCTCATTTTGGTTGTCATAAATTTCAATTTATTTAAAATATACCGTCCCTGATATGTTATTGCTGTGCTTCGGAACAGTAAAATATTTTATGAAGCAGTGAAAATCAATGTTTCACCACAAAGTTTAATGGACAAATGTGAATTAAATAAAGGTGCATGAAAAAGTAAAATAACTATAACTGATCCAATTTGGATAATATATTTATGGATTAGTTGCGATCACTAAAAATAAGCTTCTTCAACCGCAATTTTCAATACCTGACCGGATGTTAACTTTGCATCAGTATCCAAATTATTCATAATAATTGTGGTTTCATCATCCCATTCATTATTTGTCCTTTTTGAAAAATCTTCAAGGGATTCACCTTCATTTGTTTTTGCATATTGGATTTTCAAACTAGTGATCCCAGCTTTTTCTTCTTTTGTCAGATTACGAACACTATGAACTGTTTTTGATATAAATTCAATATGTTCCAGATAACCAACTCCAATAACATGAAATACAATATCACCCATTTTCAACCAATAGAGCTGTACTTCAACAGGCTTTTCCCCTGAATCATCCTGTAATGAGACAAAATATGCTGGGTTGCCATTAATTTTCATGGGCTTATTTTCTTTTGGGCTTAGGCCATTTTCTTTTATTAACTCTACAAAAGCAAGCCCCAAAGTATCGGGGTCCTTTCCTGAGTTATCCAGTTCAAATACAATTTGTGCTTCACCTTCTTCTTGTTGAGCGCCTACTGCAACAGGAATGTTAATGGTTTGCCATTTGGAAGGGAAAGTAATTGCAAAGTCCATATCGGGGTGTATGAAAAGGCTGTCTTCAAAAATTCCTTGTTGCGGGTTTTGTCCAAAACACATCCCTTCCAGCTTTTTATATACATCCTTTTTTGTTGGTGCAATTGCTGTTTTCGAATCCCAATCAAGCATTTCAATTTCTTTATTTAAGTATGCCTCTCGTTTTGGAGTGTAAGGGTGACTGGCAAGATAGCTTTTCTTTTCGGCCTCACCGGTCATCCTTTCAACTTCAGCCGATAGGTTATGGAGGATAACTGCAAGTTTAGTTGGGTCATAACCGGCTTTTGAAGCAAGTTTAATTCCATATCTGTCAGCCTCTTTTTCTTGTCCACGGCTGTAATTTGACAGATATACCTGACTGCCAAAATTTATAGGTGTATTTATTAGTTTGCCCAGTCCGGGGCTGGCAAGGCCGATAATCGCACCGGGAATCTGCAATATACCGGGCAGGATACCTTTGTTCATTTGCTTTACGGAATGGCGCTTTGTGACATGTATCATTTCATGTCCCATCACACCGGCTAATTCTGATTCGTCATTTACCAAAACCAAAAGCCCACGGGTTATATAAATATATCCTCCAGGTAAGGCAAAGGCATTGGGTTCGGGGGAGTCAATAAGGTGAAAACGGAAATCAACCGGTGGGTTGTCCAATACTTTTACAAGTCGGCTGCCTACTTCGGCCACATATGCCTTGAGGGCTGAATCAGGATAAATCCCCATTGTTGCTTCAACTTGTTTGGCGCCCTCTGCCCCAACTTTTTTATCGTAGGAAAAATCCTGTGCGGAAACAAGTAGGATTTGAAAAACAAAAACAATTGCAATAAAAACTGATTTTCTCATTTTGTTGAATTTTGAACCATAAAAGGCATAAAAGAAATTATAAGGGAAAAAGGAGGTAACGTTGATAATCCTTTTCTTATGTGTTTATAAATAAATATGGTTGTTTATTTGTGATTTATTTATTAGTGTCCATCCGTAAAGTCGTTTAAAAAAAATGGACGGACACTAATTACACTAATTTAATTCGTGTTAATTCGTGAAATCCGTGTCTTTTGATTAGTTTATGGATGCACACTAATTAGTTTTTTAAGTTAAGCCATGATTTTAATTATAACTCTAAAGTGTCAAGCAAAACAGAATGTATTTTAAGTATTTCGCATTTCCCTAACTGGCCTCTTTTCCTTTTGACCCTATCAATGGATATTGTCCGTATTTGATGGCACAATGCAAAACTGTCCGATGTCAATCCCCCTTGGCCTTTATTGAGCTTTACGGTTGGGCTATGAGCAGTGCGGGGTTTTCTTACGACAATCTTTCAATTTACCTTAATGTTCATTTCTTGTTCATGTTTTCAATTTACCACACCGCCCCGCATTGCTTATAGACTTTGTCCTGCGCTTTTTTTTTAACTCATTATCAAGTCTTTCCTCCTGAGTTTTAGTTTCGGCTTGTTCAATTGTACAATAGAGTATCTTACCTTTTCTCTTGTTTCATTTTGTAGGTAAGTAGGAATCAATTTTGATAATTCTATTCTCAATACACGGTGGATAATCACCAAATCCTTAAGCGAAAATTGAGATACTCCGTTTATTAATTCCGAAATATACGACTTTTTATGACCAAGTAAAACCCCTAAGTCTTGTTGAGTCATATCATAACTGTTTAACCGTTTTCTAATCACCTCTTTTCGCCGCAAAATGAATTTTCGTTCAATTTCAACTAATTTTCTTGCAATTTCCGAATCTTCAACCTGTTCGTCAGTAATTGTTTCGCTATCCGACCAATTTTCAGATTCAAAAACTTGAATTAAATTAACCAATTTGTCATGAATAGCTTTAAGCGAATAATCTTCCTTGACCATTAGTCTTAACTTTCGGTCGAGCAACAATGCTTTTTGTAAATCATATTCATTATCCAATTTTTGAACATTTTCAATGTCTCGAATATTTGCCAAATTTTTCATATCGTTGTTTTTAAATCCAATTATTATCCTTGAGCCATTTTCTAATCGTGTTTCGATTGTTTCTAAAGGTCTTTTCATATTCTTGATGCGAACCTGTCCAAATAATCCTTACTCGTTTATTTTCATCAAACTCAATCAAAATCAAAGTTCTATGAATATTTAAATTAAAAAAGTAGAATCCATCACTATGAACGCAATCAGCATCAGGTCTTGATTGTTTCAATTCTAATTGTGAATTCCATTCATTTTCAATAAGGTTAAGAATCAGTTTGTCAATCTCTTTTGTCAGCTTGACATTTCCTCGGCTTTTTCTTTTCAGCCGTTCTAAAAGTCCTTTGTTAATTATATTCACAATCTACTTTTTGTGCAAAGATATAAAAGTTCAAGAATAATTCGAACTTTATTATATCGATCTATGAAATTTACTTGGAATAATCACTATCTTAAATTGCCACTATCATTTGTATATGAACTATATTTAGGAAAAGTGGTTGTACATGGAACGACGACAATAAGCCCTAATGATATAAATGCCTTAATTACGACACATGGCCTATCATAGGCCTGCTCATGTCCTTTAACCTCTTTAGGTTGGCTTGCCCAAATCAATATCAACTATGTCGCCCTTTTTATATCTCAAACTCAAAAACTAAACAGGGATTTACCATAATCACCAATACCCATTTCTGCAATTTGTTTCTGTTCTTCCATAAAATTTTCATCAAAGATCAATTCAGATGACGTAAATTTTTGAGTGAGTTGTTTGATTAGGCCCATTTCAGTCGAAATTGCAAAATATAGTTGTGAAGCATCAGCAACCAAAAATGCCAAATCATTGATTGTTTCGGGTGGAACATGTAACTTTTTATCATAAATTAGGGAAACTGCAAGTGCAATATATTCAATGTATAATGATGAATTTGTCCAGTCAATGATTTTTTGGGCAGTTTGATCATCAGGAACACCTAACGCAATTGATGTGACAAATTGGTCATAATTAATTGTTGGGGATTTTAGTGCTTGCTTTTCAATTTTTTCCTCAGATGAACTTTCACTGTTAAATAAGGCATTAACTACCCTTAAATTGCACCGCAAGGCAAATAATAAATTTTCAGATAAAACTTGAAGTTTGGGTTCCAAATTATACTTTTCGATTTCAATGTAAATATCATTGATTGAATTATCAAAGCTAAATTCTTTATTGTTCAAAAACCATTTAAAGGCTTTGACCCTAAAATCAAATATCCTGGCAATATTTTTATCGATATGCTTTTTTATAGGTTTAACACTAACTAATCCCGACCTTATTTCATCAAGAAGGTTGTTTAATTCCTTTTGCAAAGGGTTCGTTTCAGGATAATTTTGTTTTCTGAACTGAAAGTAAATTATATCAACATTTTTTACTGCTCCAATCATAGTTTTGCAAAGATACAAATTATGTTTTAACAGGTTGTCTTTAGTTAAGTATCTTTGCAAAAACAATTTTGGATTTGTTAGATAAAAACCACCATAAAAACCCTTATCTAAAAGTAAATAAGGGGATAAAGCAACCTGCTTCTTTTCACCCGGATGCGCAAGGGCTTTTAAAAAAATCGAAGCCGCAAACCTTGGAAGTGGAAGATTATGTTGATGGGATAAAACAAGGCAACCGGGTTATCCTCAGTAAAGCCATTACGCTCATTGAAAGCTCACTTTCAAAACATCAGGAACTGGCACGTGAAATTGTGGAGCAATGCCTCCCATATTCCGGAAAATCTATCAGGGTAGGTATTACAGGTGTTCCCGGAGTGGGGAAAAGCACCTTTGTCGAGGCCCTTGGAAAAGCTCTTACAGCTAATGGACATAAACTTGCCGTTCTTGCGATTGACCCCAGTAGCCAACGAACCAAAGGGAGCATCCTGGGCGATAAAACCCGGATGGCCGATCTGGCAGTTGATAAAAATGCTTTTATACGCCCCTCTCCATCTGCCGGTACACTTGGAGGTGTTGCCCGAAAAACCAAAGAGATTATTGTCCTTTGCGAAGCTGCCGGGTTTAATGTCATTTTTATTGAAACCGTGGGTGTAGGGCAATCCGAAACCGCTGTCCATTCCATGGTCGATTTTTTCCTGCTTCTTATGTTGGCCGGGGCAGGTGACGAGTTACAGGGGATTAAACGGGGAATTATGGAAATGGCCGATGCCATCATTATAAATAAAGCGGATGGTGATAATATTAAAAAAGCACAGATGGCCAGGCGTGAGTACGAAAATGCACTTCATCTTTTCCCTGCAACGGATTCAGGTTGGATACCTAAAGCAGGGACTTGTTCGGCACTTACAAAGGAAGGGATAACAAATGTTTGGGAAATCATTCAGGAATATGAAAGCTTTACAAAGAAAAACGGTTTTTTTAGTAAAAAAAGACAAGGGCAGGAAATAAAAATTATGTTTGAAACCGTCAAAGAAAGCCTTAATGATAGCTTTATTGATAACCCTGCCGTAAAAACTCAACTTTCCGTACTTAAAAACAAAGTGTTAAAGGGAAATATGAGTTCGTATAAAGCTGCAAAGGAATTACTGGATGTTTATTTCAATAAAAATACCGGTTTTAGAAGTTAATACTTCGGTGAATTATTCTACCGTAATCCCGTACATACGCGACAAAGAACCCCACGTATCGATATATTCTATGCTACAAGTTGGTGTTGTCACCAACTTGAACAATATAGCCTAAGGAGTATAAAACCCGGAAGTTGTTTTTGAACAAGCCCTATGTGAAACTTACAAACTAAGTTCAGTAAAGTAGGCTTTGTTGTTTTTGCTTTTTACGAGGCAGAAAAACTGCGAATAGCCACAGTTTATTTAATGTTTTTCCAACAAAGAAAAAAGGAAAAATAACTTGCCTAAATGGGGAAGTTGTTTCGTATCTTGGGTGTACGACAAATTTCCACATAAGGTCTTTAGCTGCACTTAGTTTGCGTGGGGTCACTCAGAGCTTGTCGAAGAGTGTGTGGTTGCTGATTTTATTCAGTGTTTCAAATACGGTCTCCTTCGACAAGCTCAGGATGACCTTACTTTAGGCCCAGGATGACCTTTATATTTGGACTAGGAATAAATATCCTGGTCAAAATATTTTTTGTCAATCTGGAGATCAATACGCTACTTGGTAGAGTTAGAATATTTATGGTTAAATTTCTAATTACAAAAGTGTCTCATTTTGTTAATAAATGTACTTGAATCTGAATTCAGGAAATTTGTCGTACACCCAGAAGGATCGTTAGAAATGAAAAATAAAAATTGTATTTTAGCAGACATATTTGAACCATTAATAAAATGACTAAAAGGAACAAACATACTACTGAGTTTAGGCCAAAGCCTCAACATGAAATGCTCAATAAGTGTTTGGCCGAGATCAAATTGAAAAAATAGCATCAAAGGCAAATTAAGCCCAAAGTGGAAATATGGTGTGTGGGTGATGGTTATCCTATAGTTAGGTTTCATGCTGAAAAAAATCCCGAACTATGTAATTTTCATTCTATATTTTTCATACTTTATTATACAGAATCCAACCAAAAACGAATGTCAGTGCAATTATATAAGTAACCAGCACATAAATCCATTTTCCACCAAATTTAGGAGTTGGTATTGAAGATAAGTTTAATGTTGATAGAATCATTAAGAGGATGTAGATAACTGCTGAAAAAGTAGAATAATCGAATAAACTTTCAAATAGAAACAGGAAAGCAAGAATAAGTACATTATTATCAAGTGCCAATCCCTTATATGTTTTACTGTCGATAAGACCATAAACATTAAAGTAACTCAAACGGATAGCACTTGTTGCAATAATTACAAAAGCTCCGGGTATAAACCATACATTATAATTTCCGTAGCTTAAAAGTATTATTGCAGGTAAAATCCCAAAACTTACAATATCAATCATTGAATCAAGCTGAGCTCCAAAAACACCTTGTATTTTTGTCCTGCCTTTCAATTTTCGGGCAATAATTCCATCGTACCAATCGAACAGAACTGCCCATAGTACTCCAATTATTGCTGCCGGAAAATTTCCTTTTATTGCAAAATATATTCCTAATATAGCACTCAATAATCCAATTAAAGAACAAATATTTGGTAAATCCTTGGCAAAAGTAAGCATGCCTGGCTGCTGTTTGTTGTTCATGTTATTCGTTCTTTAAATACATTACATTTTTCAATGCTTCAATAAGATTACTGTTTTCCTCATTGGTGCGACTTGCAATTCGAATATATCGGGTTGCATCAGGTTGTGTTTTTCCCACACTATCTTTTATGTAAATATTGTATTCAATAAAAAGGCGTTTTGTTACTTCTGGTCCGCTTAAAGCAGCATTGGGCAAACGACAAAAAATATAGTTTGCATCGGGTTTAAAAACGGTCATCCCTTCAATATCCGAAAGCTTTTTATAGAAAATATCCCGGTCTGATTTAACCCGCTCGCAGCTAGCTTCAAATTCCTGTTTATACTGGGGTAAAATACGTAGAAATT
>Ga0164315_10002445_pt1 | contig 14213 bp, 11 predicted proteins | sample GuaBasSedimGuay6_FD_113737 | JGI IMG/M metagenome (GOLD analysis project Ga0164315, IMG submission 113737) | Subseafloor sediment microbial communities from Guaymas Basin, Gulf of California, Mexico - Guay6, Core 4569-2, 0-3 cm | ecosystem: Environmental > Aquatic > Marine > Hydrothermal vents... | reverse complement strand
TTTACCGAAGACCGGGCCGCGGATTTCTCAGTGGGTGTCGCCCGCGAGAAAGCCAAATATACCTGGGACCGGATGGCGGAGGCCATGGAAAGTCTGGCGACGGGAAAGGGGCGGTAAGTATGGCTGGAAAAATGACGCCCGCTGAATTGGTGGAACAGTTGGATGCCGGATCCATCATTCCTTTGGACGAGGCGGCCTGGCCGAACCTGGCCGATACGTTTCCCCTTGTCGAGGATATCGATACCAATATGTCGGGCCGGATCCTGCTGGTCCGCCGGCCGGTGCCGGGGAAAAAACCGCTTGGGTGGGCTATCGTCGAGGATCCCGAGCCCCGGAAAAAAGTGATCCGTCCCCTGAAGAACGAAAAAGAGGCCCGGGCCCTGATCGCGGATCGCCTGGCGGCCTACGAACGCATGTGGGACGGCTGAGGCGGCTGCAAACCGGATTATTACAACTGACCGGGAGTTGGTTTTGTTACAAGTGAATACGGGATTGGACAGGCTGGCCGCCGAGGGATTCGCGCGGTTGCAGGGCAGGCGTGTCGGTCTGCTGGTGCATCCGGCCTCCGTTGACCAACGGCTCAGGCATGCCCTCATGCTGATGCAGGAAGCCGGGCCGGTGGATTTGAAAACCCTGTTCGGACCGCAGCACGGTATCCTGGGCCAGACCCAGGACAACATGATCGAATGGGAGGGTTATACCGACCCGGGTAGTGGCTTGACGGTTCACTCCCTGTACGGGGAACACCGCAAACCCACCGCGGCGATGCTGGATGCCATTGACGTCCTGGTCATCGATCTGCAGGATGTGGGAGCCCGCTACTACACCTTTATATGGACCATGTTGCTGTGCATGGAGGCCTGTGCCGATAAGGGCATCCAGGTCATGATCCTGGACCGCCCCAATCCCCTCGACGGCGTGCATACCGAAGGGACGGTGCTGGACCCGGAGTACCGGTCCTTCGTCGGGTTGGCGCCCATCCCCATGCGCCACGGAATGACCGCGGGGGAACTGGCTGGATTTTTTGCGCGCTGGATGGGCCTGGATCTCGACCTGGAAGTGATCTGGATGGAGGGATGGACCCGGGACATGGATTTCGCGGCCACGGGGCTACCCTGGGTTTTGCCGTCACCCAACATGCCGACCCTGGAAACGGCCCGGGTCTACCCGGGGGGATGTCTGCTCGAGGGAACCACCGTCTCCGAAGGCCGGGGCACCACTCGACCCTTCGAAATTTTCGGCGCCCCTTATGTGGAACCCGATACTTTGGCGGGTATTCTGACCGCCTGGAACCTGCCGGGTTGCCGAATCCGACCTCTGCACTTCGAGCCCACGTTTCACAAATTTTCCGGTGAAGTTTGTGGTGGGGTTCAGGTGCATGTCACGGATCCCGAAATCTTCGAAGCGGTTTCCACCTACACCGCGGCCATTGCCGCGATTCGAAAATTGTGGCCCGAAAATTTCGGCTGGAAACAACCTCCCTACGAATACGAAACCGAAAAACTTCCCATCGATATCCTGGCCGGGGGAGAGGCCTGGCGGACCCAGGTGGAAGCAGGCCTGTCGCCGTGGCTGATGAAAGCCGACTGGATGGAACAGTTGAAGGCCTTCCACGAATTGACCGTGGAGTTTCGGCATTATGAATGATCGCGGCGGCCTGAGGGGTATGATCCTTGCCGCCGGTTATGGCACCCGGTTGGCACCGGTGACCGATCATATCCCCAAACCGTTGTTGCCGGTGGGTGGGCGTCCCCTTTTGGACCTGATAATTGATGGTCTCGACCGGACGGGGATCCGGGAAATCGGCGTCAATACCCATCATCTCGGCTCCATGGTGGAAAAGCATGTCGACGGCAGGCCGGACACCAACCGTTTCACCCTGTTTCCCGAAACCGAAATCCTGGGTACCGGCGGCGCCCTGGATGGAGCCCGCGAATTTCTGACCGGGTCCGAAAATTTTCTGCTCCACAACGGGGATGTTCTTTGTGACGCGGACCTGAATGGTCTGGTGGCCGAGCATCTGCGGTCCGAAGCGCTGGCCACTTTGCTGTTGGTTGACTGGCCGGCCGTCAATTCGGTGGTCCTGTCCGCCGATGGCCGGATCGTGAGCATTGCCGGGCAGCCGGGCGGAGGTTCCACGGGCGAGTCCCGGAATCTTACCTACACGGGGATCGGAGTATTTGCCTCAAGGATTTTAACCGACATCGGGCCTGGCTTTTCCTCCCTGATTGACCCGCTGGTGCGCGCCTTGGCTGCCGATCCGCAAAGTGTCAGGGGATATGCGCCGGACGATTTCAATTGGAGCGACCTGGGTACCCTGGCCCGCTATCTCGACGCGCAGCCCGAAGGTGATTCCGGTTGCCAGGAGATGAGTCTGGACCGCATCACCGGCCATGGTTCGGACCGCAGGTTCTGGCGGATGGGTGTGGGGGATTGGTCGGCCGTAGCCATGATCAGCCCTCCGGAAGACGTGGAGTTCGATCGTTTCACTCAAATTGCCGGTTTTCTCGAAAGCCGGGACCTGGGTGGTCCTGCCCTGTTGTCCGTTGCCGAGGCTGAACATGCTGTCCTGATGGAGGATCTGGGTCCAAACAGCCTGCAAGCCCTGGTTCAAGGCGAAGGCCGCGAGTCCGAACGGGTGGCCGACGCCTATCGGAGGACCGTGGACCATCTGCTGGAACTTCAATCAGCAACCGAACCTGCGAAGACGCAGTGCCCTTTCGCAGTGGATCGCTGCCTGGATTACGATGCCCTGCGGTGGGAAACAGATTATTTCAGGGAGCACTTTCTGGTAGGGCATCTGGGTCTGAAGCCCGCCGATCTGGTGGAGCTGGACGGTGAATTTCACGCCTTGGCCAAGACTGTGGCCGCCCAGCCCCAGGTGTTGATCCATCGGGATTTCCAGTCACAGAACATCCATCTATGGGACGGTCGCATCCGGTTGGTCGATTTCCAGGGAATGCGACTGGGTCCGTTGACCTACGACTTGATGTCGCTGCTCTTGGATCCTTACGTTGGCCTCCAGACGGGATTGCGCGCCGAACTTCTGGAACGGTTTGCTGCATCCTGCACGGGCCCGGGGGATTTCACCACCGAGGACATCCAGGGCATGGCCCTGGCTGCGGGTCTGCAGAGAATCATGCAGGCCCTGGGCGCCTACGGATTCCTGGGACACATCAAGGGTAAGCGGTCATTCCTTGAGCACATTCCAGCCGGCGTTGCTGTTCTGAGGGGGCTCCTGGATGGCTTGGGGAAAGTTTCCCCAGATGAAAAGGAGGTGGCAGACAGCTGGCTACCCGGCTCCATGCCTGTGCTGGAGCGGATCCTGGATTTTGCTGAATGACGGACGACCACTGTCCCCATTATTGATTGAAGGAGTGCTCCCGGAGGCATTTTTTGCAATGATATTGGTGATAGACTGCAAAGCGCCCGGGATATTTCCCGGGCGCTTTTGTTGACCATTGGCAGTCGGCCGATCTACCGGAACAACCCTTTCAGGTTACCCCAGGTGGATTTTTCGCTGTCCACCGGATCACAGGGTATGGTGGGGAAATCCCCCGTCATGTAGCCGAAGCAGTACTCACCGGCAAACTTGTCCACCACCGAAAGGATCTCCTCGTTGATGGGGTAGGGAGGCAGGTTCGAGTAGAAAACGAAGGTGCCCGTGCCGGTCGGTCCGGGTTCACAGGCCTCGTCGAATACCGGCTCGAATTTCAGCAGGATCCCATCCACCCCGGGAATGCTGGGATCACCCTCGCATTCCAGGAAAGCCTGGTAGTCCACCGTGCAGCCCATGGGGTAGCCGTCGGAACTTCCGGCCGGATCCTCCCAGCTCAAGGCATCCAGGAAATCCTGGCAGACGCAGGTTCCCGTGGCTGAATCCATCAGCAGGTTGGCATGGCTCAGGGAGTATTCATTGCCCGTGTCCCACGTGATGACCATGGTGTACATCCAAACTGGTCCCAGTGGATCGGGGTTGGCGCTGGCGGTGATGGTCCCGCCGATGAAGCATTCCGCCATGGCGACCTGGGCACCCAACACCAGGACCAGCATGGTCATTCCGATCAATAAGAGTTTTTTCATTTCGTTTCCCCCTCCGGAAATCACCTTAATAAACAGAAATCGCCACCCTTTCGAAAAAGGAGGGCGATTTGTGAACAGGTTCATTATGAACCATGGCTCTCACTTTAACAAGGTCATTGAGGACCCGCAACAACTGGAATCCTGAGCAGCCCTCATGGCCGGGTCGCACAGGTTACTCTGGACTGAAAGACCGCCTCGCCGTTACTTTGTAGGGCCTTTCCGGTGCCCAACATTTTCAGTGGAGAGAACATGACCGCGGTTTCAAGAAACCAGTCCCTTTTTACCCGCGCCAGCGGCGTCCTGCTTCATCCCACCAGCCTGCCGGGTCCGGACGGCATCGGGGACCTGGGCGAACCGGCCTACCGGTTCGTCGACTGGCTGGAAAAATGCGGGCAAAGCCTGTGGCAGATTCTGCCCCTCGGACCAACCAGTTTCGGGGATTCTCCCTACCAGACGCTGTCCGCCTTCGCGGGCAATCCACTGTTGATCAGTCTCGACCGCCTTGAGCGTGAGGGATGGCTGCTGCCGGATGATCTGTCGGGTCGGCCCATATTCGATGAGCAGCGGGTTGATTTCGGACCCGTCATCACCTGGAAAATGGAGATGCTGGACCGGGCCTGGTCCGTATTTCTGGAACGGGCGTCGCAGAACCACTGGAAAGAATTCGACGGCTGGTGTTCCGTTCAGCCCTGGCTCGAGGATTTCACCTTGTTCATGGCAGTGAAGGAGGACCAGGACGGCCAACCCTGGACCGAGTGGCCAGCCGACTTGCGGGGCCGCAATCCCGAGGCACTGGCGGAGGCTTCACGCCGCCTGGACAAACGCATATCCGCCCACAAATTCAGGCAGTGGCTGTTTTTTCATCAGTGGTCGGACCTAAAGGCCTTTGCCATGGCCAGGGGGATCAAACTGATCGGGGACATTCCGATCTTCGTGGCCCATGACAGCAGCGATGTGTGGGCGAGGCCGGAACTGTTCCAACTGGACAACAAAGGCCAGCCGACCAGCGTGGCCGGGGTACCGCCGGACTACTTCAGCAAAACCGGCCAGCTCTGGGGCAATCCCCTTTACGACTGGGACCGGCTCAAGCAAGAGGACTACCGGTGGTGGGTGGACAGGGTCAAGGCCTGCCTGGAAACGGTGGACCTTGTGCGCATTGATCATTTCCGGGGCTTCGAGGCCTACTGGGAAGTGCCCGCGGGCGAAAAGACGGCCGAGAACGGTAAATGGATCCCCGGGCCGGGGTCGGATTTCTTTGCGACCCTGAGCCGCGAACTGGGAGGAACGCTGCCGGTGATCGCGGAGGATCTGGGCGTCATAACTCCGGCAGTGGAAAAGTTGCGCGACGACTTCGATCTACCGGGCATGAAGGTTCTCCAGTTCGCCTGGAGCGGTCCGGACAATGTTTTTTTGCCCCATGAACATGTGCGGAACTGCGTTGTCTATTCCGGAACCCACGACAACGACCCGACCATCGGCTGGTGGAATCACCTGGCCGATTCGGCCACGAAGGAACTGGTGGCCGAGTACACCGGGTGTGAAAGTGACGAACCGCATTGGACCCTGATCAGGCTGGGCATGATGTCGCCCGCCCATACCTTCATCGCGACCATGCAGGATGTGCTGGGCCTGGGACGCGAAGCCCGCATGAACCTGCCGGGTGAAGGCAAGGGCAACTGGAACTGGCGCATGTCCGGGGATGCTTTCCTTGATCCTGCCTCTGACAGACTGGCCCGGTTCACCTGGCTGTACCGGCGGCGGCCCGATCAGGCCGCGCCGCGCCGCGAAGAGCCCATCCCGCCGGAAGAAGGACAATTCACTTGAACATCACCCGTAAAGTGACCGGAGATTTCCGGCGTGTCCTTCTGGCCACCATGTTTTTTGGCGCCACCAGCGGCATCTTCCTGTCCACCCTGAACAACTACCTGTCCGAGGTTCACGGATTCGACGCCGGGAATCGCGGCTGGCTGGAGTTTCCCCGGGAGCTGCCGGGCTTTCTGATCTTCATCGTGGTTGGGTTCCTGCTCACCCACATGCGGGAAAGCAGGATCGCCGCCCTGGCCATGGTTGCGACTGCAGCGGGGGCTATCGGGCTGGCTTTTCTTTCCCCCGGCCTGACGCTGCTGGTGATCTGGATAGTGGTCTGGTCCATGGGTGATCACATAATCTTTGCCGTGGAAGGTCCCCTGGGGCTCAAACTGGCTAAGCGCGGGGGCGAAGGGCGACGTCTGGGGCAGTTGGGTGGCGCGCGGAACCTGGGCGTAATCCTGGGCGTGGGCAGCGTCTGGCTGTTGGCGAAGTTCATCGGCGACCGCTACGACCTGTTCTATCTGGTGGCGGGTATCAGCGCCGCGATCGCCGGTGTCATGTACATGCGTTTGACCATCGGCAAGGACGATCCCCCCAGCCGCAGGCTGGTCTACCGGCGCGAGTATCACATTTTCTACGCCATCAGCGCCCTGTTCGGGATCCGCAAACAGATCTTCATGGTCTTTGGCACCTGGGTCCTGGTTTCGCTTCACGACGTGCCGGTGTCCACCATCGCACTGCTGTATTTCGCGGCCTCGGCACTGGGCGTGCTGTTGCGTCCGCTGTTGGGGGACGTGATCGACTGGCTGGGGGAACGCAAGGTCCTGGCCACCGACGAGATCATGCTGCTGGTGGTGTGCATGGTCTACGCGTTCGCATCGGATATCTTTTCGTCGCCCTGGGATTTGAGGATCCTTTACGGCGCCTACATGCTCGACCATATCCTGTTCGCCCTGCGGGTGGCGCGCACCACCTATCTGAAAAAAATCGCGCTCGACCCGGCGGACATCACGCCCACGATTTCCCTTGGTATCACCATTGACCATGTGGTGGCCATGACCCTGCCCGTACTTTCGGGTTTCATCTGGGAGAAATACGGCCACCAGTGGGTTTTCGTATTGGCCGGCGCCATTGCCCTGGGCGGGTTCTTCATCTGTCTGCAGATTCGCGTTCCAGAGCAGGAGGCTTGACCGGTGCCTACTTGGGTGGATTTGACGGAGATCATCGGGTACGCGGGATCCCTGCTGGTGGCGATCTCACTGATGATGAGCTCGCTGGCCAAGCTGCGCTGGTTCAATCTGGCCGGCGCCCTGACGTTCGCGATCTACGGCTGGATCGTGGGGGCTTATCCCGTGCTGGCGGTCAACGGATTCATCGTGTTTGTAAATATCTATTACCTGCGGAGAATGAGCCGGACCCGGGACTATTTTTCCCTGATGCCCATCAGTCGTCTGGACAACAAATATCTGCAAACCTTCCTCACTTTTCATGAGGCCGATATCGGGCGGTTTTTCCCCGGTTTCAGCCTCGAGTCGGTGAGTAACCCCAGGGTGACTTTCATCCTCAGAAACGTCAACCCGGCGGGACTGGTGATCTACGAGGAGGACGGGGATAAAATCCGCATTCATCTGGACTATGTCCTTCCCAGTTATAGGGACCTGCGCTGCGCGCGGTTTTTTCTGGATGAGATGGCACCAATCTGGCGTGAGAGGGGTATTAACAGGATGCTCAGTCCGGCCGCCGGGGCCACCCACCGGGACTATCTCAAACGGCTTGGTTTTAGCCGTGGCGACCTCCAGGGGCAGTCCTGGTTCGAACGAACCCTGGACTGAGGCCTTCAGTATGCAGGTATGCTGAACTTTGAAACTGGCTTTGCGGACCAAATTTTATCATCTTATAGACGTATCGGGATCAGATGTTCAGAATCCTGGGAAAGGTTGATTGCGTTCCATGAAACAACGGATCGGCATTGGAATCCTGCTTCTGGCAGCAATTTTCGGATTGGTGTCCTGCGGCAGCTCCGAGAAATCGGTAGTGCCGGTCGTTGAAAATCCCTTTGCCGGGGCCAAAGTGGGTACCGATTCAACTCTTGAGATAGCCACCTGGAATCTGGAGCGCTTCGCCAAAAAAGATGACGAGACCGTGGAATTGGTTATCAAGGCCGTCGAAGCCATGGATATCGACATCATCGCCCTTCAGGAACTCTCCAGTCCCCTTGAGTTCCAGGCATTGGTCGACGGCCTCGAGGGCTGGGACGGGTTCATGGCCACCAGTCACTGCTGCATCAATCTGGGTTTTCTCTTCAAAACCGGCGGCAAGCTGGCGGAACCGCAGTTCACTGAAATCCTGGCCGGTTTGCCCCGCCCCGATCCGCTGAATCGGAATCCATTGGTCCTGTTCAGCAGCTTCGATGGCAAACCCATCGTGGTGATAAACAATCACTATTGGTGCTGTGGGAATGGGACCATCGATGAAAATATTCCCGATGACGAGGAGTTTCTGCGCCTGAAGGCCAGCCAGGCACTGGACGAGTACATTCGGGATAATTTCGCGGGGCAGAGGGTTGTCATGGTGGGGGATCTCAACGATGAGTTGACGGACAAAGCGGTGGACAATGTTTTTCAGCCGTTCCTGGATGCTCCGGAGCAATATAATTTCGTGGATATGGACATTGCCCAAGGGCCCGGGTCCGGCTGGTCCTTCCTGGGATATCCCAGCCATCTGGATCACATCATGATCACAGCCCCGCTGTTTGACGCCTTTCAGGGGGAGACCACCCTGGTGCAGGTGGTTCCCCTCCATACGTTCATGGCCTACGGGTGGACGGGTTACGATGGTCTGATCAGCGATCATCTGCCGGTTGTTCTGAAGCTGGAACTCTAGCCCAGCACCGCGTCGTACACTTCCTGATTGAATCCCACGAGCACGGTTTTGCCGCGGACAACAGTCGGTGCCCTCAGGTTGCCCGTAGTGCCGAGCATCACTGCCAAAAGGTCGTCCTTTTTCGGGGCATCCTTTTTCATGTCGAAGTCTGAAACCTTTTTGCCCTTCATGACGATGATCCGGCTGGCCGTCTTTGCCAGCTCGAGAGCCTTATCGGCGCCCAGTTTTTTCGAGGCGCTGGTCTCTTCCTTCACCTTCACACCATTTTCCGCAAGGAACCCCTGCGATCTTCCGCAACTCGTTCAGCCCTTGCGGTGGTAGTACCAGTCGACGCGCTTGGCCATGAATCTCTCCTTGGTTGGGTCCAATTATCCGCTTACCGAACCGATGTTAACGACATTCGGGCCTTTGGCAAGTTCCTTTGGGGATTCCTGGTGAAGAAATAGTGAAAATTGAGTTGCAGAATTCTGAAACGATGGTTTCTTGTCTTGCCGCCCGTATTAACCGCACCGATTGGGAGGTATGGAGACATGAGCAGCATCACCATGGAAATCCTGAAAAACATCGAAATCGGCAAACCCCGGCAGCACAAAAACATGACCATCCACCCGGTAATCTACCGGGGACCGACCGGCCCGGACTACATCTCTTTGGATGTGGCCCTGGAGGTCAAGGAGGTGGTGATCACCGAAGTTTCCGAAGGGGGAAGCGTCCCGGACCTGGCCCTGCGGAACAATGCCCAATCCGCCGTCCTGATCCTGGACGGAGAGGAGTTACAGGGGGCCAAGCAGAACCGGGTCCTGAACACCACCATCATGGTTGCCGCCGGGGAGCAGATGAATGTGCCGGTCAGTTGCACGGAGCAGGGCCGGTGGTCCTACAGTTCGCGGGAATTTTCCTCAACGGAACATATCATGAGGCATGATGTCCGGTCGCGGAAGATGGGGTCGGTCCACGCCTCGTTGAGCGAGGGCCGAGGTTACGCCAGTGACCAGATGAAGGTTTGGGAAAACATCCGGATGATGGCGGCGGAGTCCGGGGTTTCTTCTCCTACAAGCGCCATGAGCGATACCTTCGAGAAACACCGGGAGGAAGTAGATGGGTTCGTGTCGGCCTTTGCGGTGGAAGAGAATCAAGCTGGCCTGTTGGCGTTCATCGATGGAAAATTGGCCGGCTGTGATTTTATATCCCGGCCCCAGGTCTATGCCGGGTTGCACGCCAAGCTTCTGCGCAGCTACGCGGTGGATGCGGTGGTGGCTAAGCCCCGGCGTGTGGTCAAGGAAGAGTCCGTCCCGGTGGGCGACCCCGTCGCCGATTTCCTGGCCGCCATGGCCCAGTGCAAGGAGGAGAATTTTAAATCGGTGGGCATGGGGGAGGATGTACGGTTTCTCGGGCAGGATCTGATCGGTTCCGCCCTGGCGGTCGAGGGGGAAACGGTCCACGCCGCTTTTTTCCCGAAACCGGCGGAGGAAAACCGCCAGTCCCTGGACCAGATGCTCAAAAGCAAAATGCGCGCGGGTAATCTTTGGGAGAAGATGTCGGGTTAGATCCGGTCCGGCAACAAATACTGGTCCCGGCTTCCGCCATGGAGGCTGGGACCAATGGAGAAAAAGGAAAGCCAGCGGTAAATTTGTAGGCGCATGGATAATAAATATCATTGCGAGAATTGCCCCCCGGGGGCACTTTCCCGCAATGATATTATTTATCCATGCGGCAAACCCATTGGCGGGTTTTCCTGCTTCGGTTTCCAATATTCCACGCACCTGAAACCGACACATAAGACTTCAATCTTGCCCGACACAATTTCAGAGGCACAACCAAATGGTTAAAGACAGGATTACCAAGGAATAGACAAATTCATCCGCTCAAGCTTGGCTTCCAGTTCCTGCCGTTCGCGGTTCCGCAGAACCTTTCCGGACTTACCAATATTGAGCCACCCTGCTTCACGGGCGATGCTGGCTGCCTTCTCGTGATCTCCTGCTCCCACCGCGGCGATAACCTCGTGTTCGATCCTGGAAAAAACTACTGCACCCATGCGGTAATCCTCGAAGGCTTCCCAGGCCAGCGGAACCCACTTGGCCACGATTTCCCGGCCGATGACGTTTGCGAATTCGCGGATCTCGAGCTGGGCGTGGGGGTCCATGCGCAGGGCCAGAAAATGCAGCAGGTTGTGCAGATCCATTTTCCAATAGGCTTCGGTGTACGTGCACAGCGGCAGGTCCTTGCGGGCCTGTTCACGGGCGATACCCAATTCGAGTCGCTCGTTGTAGAGGGCGCGGGCGGTGTCGTGGAACTCGGCTTCCTGGCGGGATAATTCGGCGCCGGATTCGACGTCCAGCCATCCGCTGCTGCCCTGCTTGTTGTCCTTGGCCTGGATGCGCCATTGGTCGGGGGCGGTTTTCTGGGAGGCGTCTATTGCGATGGAATAACGAGTGCTCGTTTCATTCACCGAATTGTGGGTAACGATACCGTTGGCGATGAAGTTATGGTGGGGACCTTCAACTTCCAGGTCATACGTTTCCTTGATCCCGACGTATTCGATTCCCACAACTTTGACCAGTCTGGGCTTTGTCAATTTGTTCCAGGCTACACGGGGGCGCTTGATCCATTCGGTTTTTACCGGAGGACCGCCCAGTAGCTCGACATATTCCAACTCATTGGAATGGACCTCATGGTGGCAGTCGATGCAAAGGGTCGTCAGATTGGATTCATCGCGTGCCAGTTTCAGATCCGCCCAGACCGGGACAATGTGATGGCAGTGCAACTGGTCCGTACGCTGATGGCACAATTGACAGGTCCAGCCGTTTGATTCATGGATTTTGGCGGCAATTTGAGTGGTCCAGCGGCCAATGCCCTCACGTTCGGAAGACATTCCACCTTTCCAGAAATTGGAAGCAGGACCGCTCCGCGTTTTCCGAATGGCCTCCCGGTGTTCGGGACTCACGTCCATCGGTCCGTTCCTGTATGTTTTTCCCTTGTTCCAGGGTTCCTTGGAACGGCCACCCTTGACATGCTGGATCCCATGCAACCGAATCCATTTGCGGACGGTATGGTAGCTCACTCCACAAAGGTCTGCGATATCCTGGATTTTTAATTTTTCGACATTGTATTGCTGATCGAGCCATTCCCTATCCTGGTAACTGGCGGGAACTTCCATGGCCAAACCGTTGACGTGGAGATACACATCCTCATTGTCCCAAACGGCTTTTCCCCTACGTTCTTCCAGGTTTACCTCTTCTGAGAAAGTGCTCCATCCACCGGCAAATAGGAACTTGTGGTCCGAGGTGGCTTCGATCGACTTTCCATCGACGAGTGTATATCGGAAAACCGGTTTGGATCCGTTGCGATAGACATTTACGATCCGCGTGTGGTCCAGAACACCTGAGTTCTCATTCAAGTGCCTTAGACGCATGGATTTGATTCGATCCCTCTTGAAATGGGGATCCCTTTGCTTGTCAGGTCGATGGATGTTTTGCGTTGGTTGGAATTTGTCCCAGATATCTTCGATCTTCATTTTATACAGTTGACGGCCACTACGCTCAATTCCGCCTGGCAAATCAAAATAGATTTCCGTCCCTTCGGCCAGACAGGCGGTCCGGTGCCGAATCCACTGCCGCCATGCATCCATGGGCACCCGAACATGCAACTTCAACGAGCACATTTCGAAGGGCGTAGTATGCCTATGCCGCAGCAGGTAGCGGATCAATCCCCGATCGTCACTGCTCTTCTTGGTCCCTGCCCCATAGGAAACCCGGGCGGCCTGCACAATCGCCGCGTCGTCACCCATGTAATCCACCACGCGGATCAGCCCGTCATCCAGGACCTTGAAGGGCTTGCCCAGGATTTCATCCAGGGCTTCAACGCGGGGGCGGGGCAGTTTTTCCGAATGTTCAGGACGCGCTTCCATGTGTTCTCCCTGAGTAGCAGCTAGTCGAACGCTTTGTCGATGGCCTTGTCGATCAATGTGTCATCAGCGTGTTCGGGCAGGGTGACCTGCAACTTCGGTTCCGTTTTCATGGCGTTTTTGATGGCAAACTCCGCCCCGGAATTCCGGGCCCAGGCCCGGCGCGCGATCCCGTTGTTCACGTCCCAGTGCAACATCGAAGTCAACCGGCGGTCGGTTTCAGGCGACCCGTCCAGCAGCATGCCGAACCCGCCGTTGATCACTTCGCCCCAACCCACGCCGCCGCCGTTGTGAATCGAAATCCAGGTGGCGCCGCGAAAGCCGTCGCCGATCACGTTCTGTATGGCCATGTCGGCGCAGAACATCGATCCGTCGTAAATATTGCTGGTTTCGCGGAAGGGGCTGTCGGTGCCCGAAACATCGTGATGATCCCGGCCCAGCACCACCGGAGCGCTGATCTCGCCCTTGGCGATGGCCCGGTTAAAGGCCGCGGCGATGGCCCGCCGACCCTCGGCGTCACTGTACAGGATCCGGGCCTGGCTGCCGACCACCATCTTGTTGGCGCCGGCCTGGCGGATCCAGCGCAGATTATCCAGATACTGCTGACGGGTTTCGTCCGGAGCGGCAGCCGCCAATTCCTCGATAACGTCCCCGGCGATAAGGTCCGTGGCGGTAAGATCGGCGGGATCCCCGCTGGTGCAAACCCAGCGGAAGGGTCCGAACCCGTAGTCGAAGCACATGGGTCCCATGATATTCTCAACGTAGCTGGGATAGACAAAACGGCCGTCCGGTTTGGCGATGTCGGCCCCGGCCCGGCTGCATTCCAGCAGGAAGGCGTTGCCGTAGTCCCAGAAGTTCATCCCTTGGTCCACGCAGTTGTTGACCGCGGCGATGTGGCGCAACAGGGAATCCTGGACACGTTCTTTGAACCCGGCGGGATCGGCCGCCATCATGGCGTTGCTTTCTTCGTAACTCATGTCGGCCGGGTAGTAGCCGCCGGTGTAGGGGATGTGCAGACTGGTCTGGTCGCTGCCCAGTTCGACAACGATGTCGCTGGCGGCCAGGGCTTCCCACAGATCGATGATGTTTCCCTGGTAGGCCAGGGCGATGGCCTCGCATCCCGCTTTGGCTTTCCTGATCCGGTCCAGCAACTCGGGCAGTTCGGTGAATACTTCATCCACCCATCCCTGCTCGTGGCGTTTCCTGACCGCGTCGGGATTTATCTCGGCCAACAGACCCACACAACCGGCGATCACGGCGGCCTTGCCCTGGGCGCCGCTCATCCCGCCGAGACCGCTGGATACGTAGAGCTTTCCGGCCAGGGGATTCTCGTCCCCCTCTCCGGACAAATAGAGACGGCCCGCGCCCAGAATGGTGATGGTCGTCCCATGCACGATTCCCTGCGGTCCGATGTACATGTAGCTGCCGGCGGTCATCTGTCCGTAACTGGTTACTCCGAGAGCGGCCATTCTGGTGTAGTCGTCGCCACTGCTGTAGTTGGGAATGACCATGCCGTTGGTCACCACCAGACGGG
>Ga0164315_10002444_pt1 | contig 14215 bp, 11 predicted proteins | sample GuaBasSedimGuay6_FD_113737 | JGI IMG/M metagenome (GOLD analysis project Ga0164315, IMG submission 113737) | Subseafloor sediment microbial communities from Guaymas Basin, Gulf of California, Mexico - Guay6, Core 4569-2, 0-3 cm | ecosystem: Environmental > Aquatic > Marine > Hydrothermal vents... | reverse complement strand
TAATGCCCCGGGTAAAAAAGGAACAGTTACATCCCAAATTCCTCCGGCAAATTTTAAGGTTAAAGAAGGAAGAACCATTTTGTTAACCGTAAAAACTTTTAATCCAAAACGAATCCCTATGCCTGATTTTACAGGTGTTTCACTAATCCAGGCCAAAGCAGACATTGAAACCTATGGTTTAAAAATAGGGAAACTCAAATATATCCCTGATATCGCAACAAATAATGTTTTGGAACAAATGTATAAAGGTAAACCAATTAGCTCTGGTACTTTAATTGAAACAAGCTCGGTAATTGATTTAGTTCTGGGTCTTGGAAAATCTAACAAAATAACCATAGTACCTGATTTAAATGGTCTTACCTTTAATGATGCAATCCAAAATACAGCAGATCATTCCCTTAATATTGGGGTTTTAATTTATGATCATACTGTTGAAAGTAGTCAGGACACTACAAATGCTATAATCTGGAAACAAAGTCCGGGTAAAAATACACAAATCACCATTGGTTCACCAATTGACATATGGTTGACTTTAGACATGAATAAAGTAGATGCCGGAACAGATTCCAATTAAATTTTGACTCATGCAGGATATTAAACATATATTTTTTTTAATCATTTTTATTTTTGTCTATCAAACTGGATACCTGCTAAATGCACAAGAAATTCTTATACCCTTGAATGAAAATCCAAAACTAAAAGAATATCTTAAAGTAAAATCTTCTTTCAAAAACCATAAAGCTACTGACACATTAGAATTACCATTTTATGATGATTTTTCTAGCAGTAATCTATACCCAAATCCAAAATTGTGGGCAGATAGCTTTGCTTTTGTTAATAGTTCCTATCCTGATTTGCCTCCTTCAATAGGTGTAGCAACTCTTGATGCCATAGATGAAAAAGGAGAGTTTTATTCCGGGGCAGGATACGATATATCCTTTATTGCTGATTATTTAAGCACTCAACCAATAAATCTTAATTATCCAGGGAACCAGACTATTTATCTTAGTTTTTATTATCAACCACAGGGATTAGGGGATAATCCTGAAGAAAAAGATTCCCTATTCCTTGAGTTTTATGAGCCTGAAGCACAAAAATGGAATACTGTATGGAAAAAAGAAGGTGGCTTAAATCAGAATTTTGAACAGGTAATTTTGCACATCAATGAAAGCAACTATCTTAAAAAGGGCTTTCGTTTCAGGTTTAAAAATCTGGCAAGTCTTTCTACAAATAGTTTTCCGAGTAAAGTAGGAAATGTTGACCATTGGCATATTGACTATATTGTACTGGACACTGGACGAAGTGCTTCTGACCTTGTACCCCATGACATAGCTTTTGTAAATCCAATGCACTCTTTCCTAAATGATTATCAGGCTATGCCCTGGAAACATTTTTTAGTAAATCCAGCAAGCGAATTAAAACCAAATATTGAGGTAACTTATAGGAACAATGATAACATCGACCGTTTAATTGAGCGCCTGGATTTTGTATTTATTGATAATACTTCAAACAGAGCAAATGATACACTTCATGGAGGTTCTTCCGATTTAACACCCAATTTGCTTGTAGACTACTCGGCTCCATATAGTTATTCATTTGTAACCAATTCAACGGATACGGCAAGTTTTTTAATAAAAAGCCTCATTACTACTGATGATTTTGATCCAATAGAAAATAATGAGCTCCATTATATTCAAAAATTTTACAACTATTATGCTTATGATGATGGAAGTGCCGAAGTTGGTTATGGCCTTATAGGTGAAGGATCACGCTTTGCAAGACTGGCCTATCAATTTAATTCCAGAAAGTCAGACACTTTGCAAGCTGTTCAGATGTATTTTAACAGAACCTTAAACGATGCAAGCCAAAAATACTTTTATTTAACTGTTTGGGATGATGATGGAACCGGGTTGCCGGGGCAAATAATATACGAAAAAGAAGGTGCTCTACCCAAATATGAAAATGAACTGAACAAATTTCACACATTTAATATTGATACTTTATTAGTAGTAAGCGGAGTTTTCTACGTGGGATGGGTGCAAACCACAGAAGACATGCTAAATATTGGTTTCGATAAAAACACGAGTATTGATAACAAAATATTTTATAATATAACAGGTGAATGGGTAAACTCAAAATTTGTAGGTTCCTTAATGATACGCCCTGTATTTGGCGAGAACCTTATTACTTCAGTACCAAAACTGACTGAACAAATTTACAAAAAACCACAAATTCATTTATATCCTAATCCCGTTAAAAACACTTTACAGATTCAATTAGAAAACTATACAATAAACAACTCTATCAATTTAAGTATTATCAATATGAGAGGTCAAATCATATATCATTCAGAATTTGAAAATGAAGATATAGTAGATTTCTCAGATTTTAACGAAGGAATCTATTTTTTGAGGTTCACAGATAAAAATAAATCTTTTATTGAAACTAAAAAAATCATTAAAATCAACTAAGGCAGCATCTTAACTTTGAAAATAAATTTTGCCACCGTTATTAAAAAAATAATATGCAGGAAACTGAAGATAATCAACTATTTGAACATTTCAAATATACAGTAGACAATGGCCAGTCACCTTTGCGGATTGATAAATACTTATTTAACAAAATTGAAAACATTTCAAGGAACCGTATTCAGGAATCTGCAAATACAGGAAATATTCTGGTAAACGGAAAAGCGGTAAAATCAAATTATAAAGTTAAACCCGAAGATGTTATTAGTATTGTTTTTGAATACCCACCACGTGAAATTGAGATTATACCTGAAGATATTCCCATAAATATTGTTTATGAAGATGATGACTTATTACTTGTAAATAAGCAACCAGGCATGGTTGTTCACCCAAGTTACGGACATTATTCAGGTACCCTGCTCAATGCCCTTGCATATCATTTAAGAGATAATAAGCTTTTTAAAAGTGATGATGAACGACCGGGGCTTATCCATCGTATTGATAAAAATACATCAGGAATATTGCTGATTGCAAAAACAGAAGATGCAAAAATGCATCTGTCAAAACAATTTTTTAACCGTACTACTGAACGTAAGTATATTGCCTTAGTTTGGGGTAATTTTGAAGAAGATGAAGGAACCATTACCGGCCATATTGGCCGCAACCTAAAAAATAGAAAAGTAATGAGTGTATTTCCTGAAGGAGAATACGGCAAGCACGCCATTACACATTACAGAGTTATTGAACGTTATGGTTATGTTTCCCAGATTGAGTGTAAACTAGAAACAGGACGAACACATCAAATTCGTGCACATATGAAATATGCTGGGCACCCGCTTTTTAATGATGAAGAATATGGTGGTGATAAGATTTTAAAGGGCACAACTTTTACAAAATACAAACAATTTGTACAGAACTGTTTTAATGTGCTACCTCGGCAAGCATTACATGCAAAGTCGCTGGGATTTATTCACCCAAAAACAGGTGATAATATGTTTTTTGACTCAGAATTACCGGAAGACATGAAAGCAGGAATTGAAAAATGGTATAATTATGTACAAAATAGAAATCCGGAAAGCGGAGTTTAATATAAAAAATTAAAAAAATATTAAACATCAATGAAACAGAATATTGCAGTTATTGCTGGCGGAAATTCCTCGGAGTATTATATCTCATTACAAAGTGCTGAAACTATTGCCAATGGAATAGATAAAGAAAAATTCAATGTTTACACTGTTCTTATTAAAGGTAATGAATGGGAATTAACGAGTGACTTGTATTGTGGAATACCAATTGACAAAAATGATTTTAGCTTTAATGACAATGGTCAAAAAGTTAAGTTTGACTGTGCTTATATTTCAATTCACGGTACACCAGGCGAAGATGGGAAATTACAATCATATTTTGAAATGATAGGTGTACAATACGTTTCCTGCGATGTACTATGTTCTTCACTCACCTTTAATAAATACTTTTGCAATACCTATTTAAAACAAATGGGTGTTTTTGTTGCAGATTCTGTATTATTAAAGAAACGAACAGTTATTGATACTAATCTAATTATTAAAAAAGTTGGCTTACCCTGTTTTGTTAAACCAAATGAGGGAGGCTCCAGTTTTGGGATATCTAAAGTGAAATCAGAAACCGAACTGATACCTGCTATTAATAAAGCTTTTGAAGAATCTGATCAGATAATTATAGAGCAATTTATTGAAGGTAGGGAAATTACTGCAGGTTTGGTAAAAGTAAATGAAAAAGAATATCTTTTTCCTTTGACAGAAATAAAAACATCTAATGAATTTTTTGACTACAAGGCTAAATACGACGACAAAGAAACCCAGGAAATAACCCCTGCTCCTATTGATGATAAATTAACCACTGATTGCTTGAAATTATCTTCTGAGATATATGACCATCTAAACTGCCGTGGTATAGTACGAATTGACTACATTATTAATAATGGAAAATTTTTTTTTCTTGAACTAAACACAATTCCTGGAATGACCCCTGTTAGCCTGGTTCCAAAACAAATTAAGGAAAATGGTTTAAGTTTCAGCAATTTGCTAACTGAACTAATTGAAGAAGCAATATCCAAAAAGAAAAAATAGCCCAAGGTAAAAATCACATAACAAAAAAATATAAATATTTGCAAATGTAAAGTATTCTTTATATATTTGCATTTATTATTTACAATTTATCAAGTTATGAAAACAAAAAAATCTATTTTATACCTGCTGGCAATTAGTTTTACCATTTCGTTAGCATCTTGTGGCTCTACAAAAAAGCAAAGCAATAAAGATTTTTATTCATATTATTCAAAAGAATTAGGGGTTAACTTAACAGGTAAAGAAGATAAAGAATTAATCAGAGTTATGGCTGCCTGGAAAGGGTCTCCCTACAAATATGGTGGAACATCTAAATCAGGCACAGACTGTTCCGGTTTTGTAGGTTCAGTTTATAGTGAGGTTTATGATAAAAAATTACACCGCACATCAAGGGATATGATAAAAGATGTTCGAAAAATCAGCAAAAAAAGTTTGGATACAGGAGATTTAATCTTTTTTAAAACTTCAGGCAGAAAAATTTCACATGTTGGGATTTATATTAATGATAATAAATTTATTCATGCAGCATCAAAAGGGGTTGTTGTTAATGATTTAGATCAATCCTATTATAAAAAGGCATACTACAAATCCGGTAAGGTGAAATAACAATATAACGTTTCAAAAAAAACAGGGTTCAAATTTCAAAACGAATTATTATTCCAGAGACTTGAACCTTTTTCCTTGAAACTTAAAACTCAAATAATAATTCCCATTTTCTTCATGAGAAACACGGCATTTAAATTTTGGCTGATACCCGATTTTAGTAAGTAATCAAAAACTAATTTGTTATTTTCAATTTCTACTTCAAATCTTTGGTTTTTAATATTTTCAGGATAAATATTCATTAATTCGCCCAATGCAATATCATGTGTAGCAATTAAGCCCGAAGCTCCCAGTTTTATCATCTGCTTGGTTAATGCCTCTGAACCAAGATGTTTATCTTTAGAATTTGTTCCTCTAAGCATTTCATCAACAATTACAAATAGTTTTTCACCATTTTCAAGCCGGTCAATAATAGCTTTCAATCTTTTTAGCTCTGCAAAAAAGTATGATTCACTCTTTTGTAACGAATCGTTTGTTCGAACACTTGTATGAACAGGAATAGGAACAAAAGTAAATTCTTTAGCACAAACAGCACTTCCTGACATAGCTAATACCAAATTTACACCTATTGTTCGCAAAAAAGTACTTTTGCCTGCCATATTAGCCCCGGTAATAATACGAATTTGCGCATGTCCGTTCATCTCAAAATCGTTATCAATTCGTTCTTTTTCATTTAAAAGCGGATGCCCGCCTTGTTTTATTTCTAAAGAAAAATCACCTTCTTTAACTTTGGGAATAATATAATTTGGATGATTAAAGCCAAAAGTGGCTATACTGGAAACTGCATCAAATTTATAAATGGTATCAAACCATTCAATCATGTTGTTTTGATTCTTTTTTCGCCACTTTTCAATTCGAAAAACTACTTGTAAATCCCACAATAAAAATGCATTAGCAAAAAAAGCAAAAAGAATGTTTGCTCTGTTATCTAATGCCTTTACCAAATTACGTAAACCATTTAGCTCCATTGAAGCAGTGTATCCTTTAATAGTAGTGTTTTTTACCAAATTTGATAAATATTCTGATTTATAAGATTCCTGCTCAATCAGTTTTAACAGTTTACCATATTTATCAAGTATATTTACTTTTTTACCAATACGATTATGAATAGAACTTATTTTTTTAATATAGTACCCAACATACGAAAGCATAGCTAAACCCCAAACCACAAATCCCATAAATGGGAATTTACCTACTACCGTAAATGCAAAAAGTACAGAGGTAATTAATGGTAATAGAATCAATAAAAAAGGGAGCTGTTTTATACTTATAAAATTAAAAGGGGTTTTTACCCAAGCTATTATTTCTTCGTGAAATAAACTATCATTTTTAAAACCCGAATTATTTTTAGCAAACCATGATGATGAACTACTTTGCTCCACTTTATTTTCAAGTACGGTGTTTCCTGTTGCCTGAAAGTTTTGTCGCCAATCATTTTGGTCTGATAATTCTTTTATCGCTTGTTGTTTTAAAAGTATTTTACTTTTATTCTGTAATGGTTTTTTTAAAGTATCTGCCAATACATCAGCTCCTCCCCTTGTGCAAGTTCTGTTTATTGACTGATAAATTGAGCCTTCTCCAAAAATATCAAGATCATAACTAAAAAAGTGGTCGTAGTTAATATATTCTTTACCGGGTCTAAACACAGAAATATTTCCTTTTAAACCTTCAAGTTCATTTTTGTTAATTTCAATTAATGCTTTTAAGTGATTTATTTTTTTGCCGAACTGAACATTAATTTTAACCAGAAAAAGAAAGGGTATTAAGACTAAAAAAACAGTGGCAAGTATGGGGTATATTCCATATCTGCTAATAAATATAGAAATGGCTATAGCAGATAGAAATAGTATGAGTCTGACTGCTGAAACTATACGGTTTTTTGACAATATAGCCTTTAACTCATCACTAAACTTGCTAAGCCTATTATTATATAAAATTTCTAGATTTTCCATATTGTATACCTCTTTTTGCCCTTTTACCTTGGTAGGTATGCTAATAAAAAAGGCCGCCAAACCGACAGCCTTTTGCTAACTATATTTCTGGCTTCTGCATAGTCTTTCAACTTCTACTTTCCACCTTCTACTTTTTACTTTTAATACCTGTAGTGATCCGCTTTATAAGGCCCTGTTTTAGGTATTCCCAAATATTCAGCCTGATCATCAGATAGAATGGTAAGTTTTGCTCCAACATGTTCAAGGTGTAATCTTGCAACTTCTTCATCCAAATACTTTGGTAAGCGATAAACACCAATTTCATAATCCTTTTTCCAAAGCTCAAGCTGTGCTAAAGTTTGGTTTGTAAATGAATTACTCATTACAAATGATGGATGTCCGGTAGCATTACCTAAATTCACCAATCGTCCTTCTGAAAGTAGTATAATTGAATGTCCATCAGGGAAGAAATATTCATCAACCTGTGGTTTGATATTTACTTTTTTAATTCCAGGATAGTTTTCTAATTGCTCAACCTGAATTTCGTTATCGAAATGACCAATGTTACAAACAATAGATTTATCCTTCATCTTGGCCATGTGCTCAATGGTAATAACATCTTTATTACCTGTTGTAGTAACATAAATATTACCTTCATCCAAAGCATTTTCAACAGTTTTCACCTCGTAACCTTCCATTGTAGCTTGTAAAGCACAAATTGGATCAATTTCTGTAGTTATTACTCGTGAACCATAGCCTTTCATAGAGTCAGCACAACCTTTACCAACATCGCCATATCCACAAACAACAACAATTTTACCGGCAAGCATAATATCAGTAGCACGTTTAATACCATCGGCTAATGATTCTCTACAACCATATAAATTATCGAATTTAGACTTGGTTACAGAATCATTTACATTGATAGCTGGAAATAGTAATTTCCCTTTTTCCATTAACTGATATAACCTGTGAACACCTGTTGTGGTTTCTTCAGAAACGCCTCTTAACTTTTCAACTGCTTTTGTCCACTTATCAGGATTTTTGCCAAGTATAGTTTTTAATCGTTTGAATAATTCAACTTCATCTTCCTGTTTTACATCTTTATCAAGGATAGTAGCGTCTTTTTCAGCATCATAACCAACCAAAACCATCATCGAAGCATCACCTCCATCATCAACAATCATGTCCGGGCCACTTCCATCAGGCCATGTCAATGCCTGTTCAGTACACCACCAATACTCCTCCATGGTTTCACCTTTCCATGCAAATACTGGTACGCCCGTTTTAGCAATAGCTGCCGCTGCATGATCCTGTGTAGAAAATATATTACAGCTTGCCCAACGAACATCTGCACCTAATTCAGTTAAAGTTTCAATTAAAACTGCTGTTTGAATTGTCATATGCAATGAACCCGTAACTTGAGCACCTTTTAAAGGTTTTTCATTACCATATTTCTTTCTTAATGCCATTAATCCAGGCATTTCATGTTCAGCAAGTGCAATTTCTTTTCTTCCCCAATCAGCTATACTAAGATCTGCAACTTTATAAGGAAGTGTTTCAACCATTGTTTCTGCCATTTTTATCAATTTTAATTTTTTTCCAAATTTGAATGGCAAAATTAATACTTTTATTAAAATATCAGATGCTTATTTAGATTAATTATAATTTATTAACTTTTTAATCGATTGTATGCCTATCCATTTAAACTAACTAATATTCTCTAATTGCTGATCCATTTTAATTAATTCTGTTTTATCAAGACAGTTTAGAAAAAGGGTTTGAACCGATTCTTTTAGGATTGGGTGTATAAACTCAGGTGCAATATCATTTAATGGAGCTAATACAAATTTTCTTTTGTGTACATATAAATGCGGAATAATTAAATCAGGTAAATTAATTATTTTATCATCGTAAAAAAGAATGTCGATATCAATTAGCCGGGAACTATAACCCTCTTTAGTTTTATTCCTTTCACGTCCCAGAATATTTTCTATCCACATACATTTATGTAATAATTCACGGGGACTATGTATTGTATCAAACTCAATAGCAGTATTCACAAACCAATTATCTGAGTCAAAACCCCAGGGTTCAGTTTCATACAAAGCACCAACACTTTTTATATCACCAATATGTTTAGATATTAATTCAAGTGCTTTTTGTAAATTGAAAATTCGATTTCCAAGATTACTACCTAAGGAAAGAAAAGCTCTATGCATTTTCTAATTTATTTATACTAATCCCAATTTATATTTAAAACATCCATATAGAACAAACTTACTGTTCAATAATATACAACATACTATTTATTGTTATACATCATAAATTAGTTTGCTCTCAAGCTCTATATTTGTCGACATTCTTATATAATAAATACTTTTAAAAATTTATGTTATGCAAAAAATAAAACTAATAATTATTTTAGTGTCTGTACTGTTTTTCAATAACTCAATAATTGCACAGGATGACAAAGATAAGGAAAAGAAAGAAAAAACCCCGGAATTCACTGTTGATGCCGAGTTAAGAACAAGAGGAAATGTCATCAATGGTTATAAAAAATTGCCAACGGATGCAAATTATGCCAGTTATGTGATAGAGCAACGTACACGTTTAGGTTTTGGCTATAAAACGAATATTCTTGAAATGAAAATTACATTTCAGGATGCAAGAATATGGGGAGATGGAAACTTAAATACTGCAACAGGAGCTTTTGGAGATTCCGCAACCATTGATTTAAAAGAAGGATGGGCCGCATTACGTTTAAGAGATAACTTTAAACTTAAAATAGGGAGACAGGAATTACAATTAGATGATGGAAGGTTAGTTGCCAAGAGAAATTGGTGTAATCCTGGCTTATCATATGATGCTGCTGTATTTAAATACAAAAAAAACAGTTTTGTAATGGATGTAGCTTTATCATATAACAATAGTTTATTAAATTTATTTGCAGGAGAATATGATCCTATAAAAATGAAGTCTTTGAACTACATATACTTAAAAAAGAAATTTAATAAAGATTTATCTGTTTCATTGTCAAGTATTTTTTCAGGTTATCAACCTACCGGGGCACCAAATGTACTTCAATTTAAAACAACAGTTGGTCCCTACCTTAAGTATAATAACAAAAAACTGTTTATTAAAGGTGAATTTTATTATCAACTAGGTAAAACTATTGAGAGTGTAGATGTTAGTGCTTATTTTTTGAATGCAGAAGCCGGTTACCAAATAAACAAAGTTTATATAGGGGCAGGTATTGATTATATGTCAGGACAAGATTCTAATACGGACAGAGCCGACAAATTTCAGGCTTTTGATATATTATATGGTGCAAGATTTAAGTATTATGGTAATTTAAATTATGTGGTTACACCGGCAAGTACAAAATATGGTGGACTAATGAACCCTTTTGTTAAGCTAGGTGCAAAATTCAATAAAAAGAACAATTTAACTGTTTTCTTCCAGATGCTTCAATCTGCCAAAGATGTTGCTGATCCAGTAAATGCCGGCGAATTTTATGACAAAAACCTTGGGTCAGAATTAGATTTAATCTATACACATAAAATAAGAAAAGATATTAATATTAAAGCAGGATATCATTTTGCATTTCCTACTGAAACGATGGAGGCTTTTAAAGGAGTTCAACCGGGTACAAGTGAAACACCACAATGGTTTTGGCTAATGTTTACCTTTATACCAACACTTTTTTCTTCAAAATAAGCAATAATTAATTTATCATGATTAATTTAGCGGCTTTACTAATTGTGAAGTCACTTTTATTATTTAATTAAATGATCAATAATTTTGAATTATTCTAAGAATCTACTCAGTACAGGCTTAATAATTTTATTTTCCCTTTTAGTATCTTGTAATTTAAACAATGACACAGATATTATCCCAAGGGAAGCGTTTATTAATATTTTAACAGAATTACATCTTGCAGATGCGATTTTAACAGAAAAAGGCCTTTATGACAGAAAACTAAAGGATTCAACAGACTCTTACTACAATTATATTTTAGTTAAATATAACATGTCACGAAATAAGTTTGATAAAAGTTTGATGCATTATTCACATGATATGAAAGATTTTTCTCTGATATATGATGAGGTAATAGAGAACATAACAATAAAAAATGAAGTTTTCAAAAAAAGAAAAAGTATTTTCAATGTACCAATGATTGTATTGGATTCAATAAATTTAGCAAAATCCCCGAATAAAAAGATTCTTGGCAAACAAGAAATGTGGACTAAAAAAAGAGATTGGTCTTTGCCTGAAGATGGTCGATTAAATATCGTTAAATTTGAAAAAGTAATATATGGGCAGTCAAGGTTTGAATTATCAGCAGATATTATGATTTTTAAGGATGACAAATCAGTTAACCCCACCATGCTTACCTATATTTTTTACAAAGATGGGTCAAACAATACCTTTAAGGATACTACATTAGTTAAAGATGGGAAATGGCATACATATAAAATAACTGCAAAAACAAATCCTTCAAAAATACCAACCAAAATTGTATGTAAAATTGTGGATCATAATACAGGTACTAAAAGTAAACACATAAGAATCAGAAACATATCACTCATGAAATATCCGGTAAAAGCAAAATCACCAAAAAAATCAACTATAAAAAAGAAAAATATAAATATAATAAAGAAAAGCAAATAGGAACTTCCTGGTAATAATTATAGAGTGGCACTAAAGACCAAACAAGAACTAAGTCTGTTCCTATAATACGAAAGCTGAGAACCACATGTACAAGTTCAATACCAGCTTCAATATTTTTTCTTTGGGCAAGGCAAAATTCTTCAGCAAAACCTATCAACTAGATATTCATTTCAGGGATATCGCCTTCAACAATTAAATTACCTTCAGTAGCATTAACAATTTCTTCAACACTAACGCCGGGTGCCCTTTCAATTAGTTTAAATCCATCCTCTGTTAAATCTATTACTGCTATATCTGTAATTATTTTTTTAACGCAAGAAACACCTGTTAAAGGTAAAGTACATTCCTTTAAAAGTTTTGATTCACCACTCCTGTTGGTATGCTGCATAGCAACTATAATATTTTTTGCAGAAGCAACCAAATCCATTGCACCGCCCATTCCTTTAACCATTTTATTTGGAATTTTCCAACTGGCAATATCCCCTTTTTCACTAACCTCAAAAGCACCCAATACAGTTAAATCAACATGTCCGCCTCGAATCATGGCAAAACTGGTTGAGGAATCAAAAAAAGAAGCTCCTGGCACTGTTGTTACAGTTTGTTTACCCGCATTTATCAAATCTGCTGATACCTTTTCTTTTGGCGGAAAAGGTCCAATCCCCAGTAAACCATTTTCTGATTGCAATACTACTTCAATTCCATTTGGAATATAATTGGCTACAAGTGTCGGAATCCCTATACCTAAATTTACATAATAACCATCTTTTAATTCCTGTGCAATTCGTTTTGCTATCCCATTTTTATCTAATGCCATGATTATAGTGTTTTAATTTTAAACCTCGTATTTTTTTATTGAAATTCTTAGCTCTTCATAACTTTTTTTTGGAATTGGTAATTGGTAATTATGGTTAAAATATACTATTATGCTACTGCTCTGCAAAAAAGTTCTTTTAAACTTTCAATATCAATTTAGCCACCTAATGTTTCAAATTCAATTCTTTTTTCGTAAGATGTTCCCTGGAAAATTCTTTGTACAAAAATACCCGGTGTATGAATGTGATTAGGGTTTAGCTCACCAACCGGGACAATCTCTTCTACCTCAGCAATCGTAATTTTTCCTGCCATAGCCATCATATTATTAAAATTATTAGCCGTTTCATTATACACCAGGTTGCCCAGCTTATCACCATATTTAGCTTTAACAATAGCATAATCTGCAGTAAGTCCATATTCCATTAGATGCATTTTGCCATTAAATTCCCTTACTTCCTTACCATTTGCTACTTCAGTCCCATATCCTGCAGGAACATAAAATGCAGGAATACCTGCTCCACCAGCTCTAATTCTTTCTGCCAAAGTTCCTTGGGGTATTAAATCAACCTGAAGTTCTCCGCTTAAAAGTTGTCGTTCAAACTCCTTATTTTCACCCACATATGATGAAATCATTTTCTCTATCTGATGCTTTTTCAATAATAATCCAAGGCCAAAATCATCAACCCCGGCGTTATTTGATATGCAAATTAAACCCGTAATATCGGTTTTAGTCATTGCATTGATACAGTTCTCCGGTATTCCACACAACCCAAAACCACCCAACATAATTGTACAATTACTTGTTATATCGGCTATTGCTTCCTGGGCATTTTTAACAATTTTGTTCATAGGAAATTTGTTAGTTTAACTAATAGTGACTTCTAAAAATTGAAAGCCTGCACTTTGGGTTTTTAGAAGTTGTCTAATAAATATCATTTTCTGGATTATCAATCTCCTCAAATTCTAATTCCTCCTCTTTGTATTTTGAGCAATCTATTTCAATACCCTCCATATTATCAGGAATTTCAAATTTCGCTTTACTAATTCCTAAGTCCTCATCGATATAAACTTCACGCATATAATATGCCCAAATCGGAAGAGCCATACTGGCACCTTCACCATAACGCGCATTATCAAAACGAATGCCTCTTTCTTCACCACCTACCCAAACACCGGTAACCAAATTAGGAACTATTCCAATAAACCATCCATCAGAATTATCATTAGTTGTTCCTGTTTTTCCCGCAATTTCATTTGTAAAATTATAAGTAAACCGTAACCTTGTACTTGTTCCTCCATCCACAACACCCTGCATTAATTTAAGCATTCTATATGCCGTTCCTTCACTGATTACTTCTCTTTTTTTAGGTTTAAAGGTCGAAATAATATTGCCATTTTTATCTTCAATACGGGTAACAAATATTGGTTCAACATATACTCCTTTATTTATATAGGTATCATAAGCAGCAACCATCTCAGCCAGCTTTATTTCAGCTGCACCAACACAAATTGAATAAACCTCAGGAATTTCACTAACAATTCCCATTTTTTTTGCTAATTGAACAAAAACAGCAGGGTTATATTGTTTCATTATCCATGCAGAAACCTGGTTAAGTGATTT
>Ga0164315_10002443_pt1 | contig 14219 bp, 13 predicted proteins | sample GuaBasSedimGuay6_FD_113737 | JGI IMG/M metagenome (GOLD analysis project Ga0164315, IMG submission 113737) | Subseafloor sediment microbial communities from Guaymas Basin, Gulf of California, Mexico - Guay6, Core 4569-2, 0-3 cm | ecosystem: Environmental > Aquatic > Marine > Hydrothermal vents... | reverse complement strand
ATCTTCTTGATAAGTATGCTATAAAATATTATGAAGCCTTAGCTAAGGAAGTTGATATAGTCGGGAGCAATAAACATGAGTATTTTAATGTTCTTCGCCTTGATAAGGATACTACCTTGATAAAAGTATATAAAATTGATAAAAAAGGTAGGCAGGATAAACTTATCTATGAAAGAAGATTCATCACTTCTGAAACAAAAGAAATAAGACTTTATGGCCTGGAGGGAAATGATGTTTTTGAGATCTCCGGGCATGTCCCAAAGGGACCTAAAATCAGGGTTATAGGGGGGTATGATGATGATAAGTATACTGATAGTTCAACAGTAGGCTCTCTAGGTAAAACCTGGTTGATTTATGATAATCATTCTAATACAGAAATAAACTCAGGTAAAGAGACAAAGAATAAAACTTCTAAGCGAGCAGATGTAAATGACTATAACCGCGAAGCTTTTAAGTATAATTATTTAGGACCAATAGTTGCCATAAAATTCAATCAGGACGATGGACTTTTCCTTGGGGCCGGCATCAGCTATAAAGTTCAAGGATTTAGAAAGGAGCCATTTAAATCCAGCCATAAATTCGGTTTGACAAATGCCATAGCCACTTCCTCTTATAGTTTTGGCTACGAAGGTGAATATACTGATGTATTTGGCAAAGCTGATTTTTTTATCAGGGCTGAATTGCGATCGCCAAATTATGTTACCAACTATTTTGGTCTTGGCAATGAGTCAGTCTTTAACCAGGATCTGGGTATAGACTATTATAGGGTCAGGTATGAGGAATTTCTATTGGATGCTCATATTAAGTTCAATGCCGGTGACAACTTTGCTTTTACAATAGGCTCTAATTCTCAACTGATTGAAGTTGAATCTACAGCTGAAAGGTTTATCACCAATTTTGCTGAGAACGGTCTCGATTCTACCACTGTATTTAATAAGAAATCCTGGACAGGAATAACCAGTACCCTAGATATTGATACAAGAGATCGTGATATCTTGACGGAGAGAGGACTAAGGTGGCTTACAACATTTGGTTATTCAGCCGGCACTTCCGGTGGCGCCGAATCATATGGCAATTTTACCACGGACATCACCTTTTTCTATAGCTTTAAATTACCCTCAAGGGTAACCTTGTCAAATCGTACAGGGTTTGCCCAGGTCTTTGGCAGACCCGAATTTTATCAGTTAAACTATCTAGGTGGTCATGAACAACTGCGAGGCTTCAGAAAATACAGGTTCGCTGGAGAAAGAATGTGGTATAATAATACTGACCTCAACATAAAGCTGATGAATATTCGCGCTTTCTTTTTACCTACACAAATAGGTGTTAAAGGCTTTTATGACTTTGGTAGAGTTGATGTTGAAAATGACCCTTCTACTAAAGTACAGCAAGCATTTGGTGGTGGTATATGGGTATCTCCTGCACGTGTGATGTATCTTTCAATGTTATTTGGATTCTCTGAGGAAGGCATGTTCCCATCATTTGAATTTGGCTTTGGCCTTAACTAATCCTTTCTTGTAAACCTCGATTTTCGTAAAGCCTTAAGTCCGGTTCTAAACGACATGTATGGAACACCGTTTTTATTATTCATTCTGCTGATCTTGTATAAAATCCGCCAATGATGATATAGTACGCGGTACCCTTCTATTAAAGAAAAGCCCGGGGAATAAATGTGGGCCGGCTCTGACACGGAGCCATTAAGCTCCATTACCTTAAACTCCCCTCTATAAAGAGCTTCTTCATCTTTACAACGCAAATCATATCTACCGTAAAAGAATCCTTCTATCTTTTTGCTAATACCATCAATAATATCAATAAGCTGTTGGTTAATCAGATAATTGCCATCCAAAAAGGTAGTTCCTCTATTGTGATTACCTATCGGCTCAAGGAGCATCTTTTCGCCTTTCGCAGGGATTTGCTCAAGATTCAGGGTGCTGCTTTCAGCAAGCCTGGCGATTTGAAGCTTCGCTCGCTCACTTTTCAACATCAACTCACGAATACTATGTTTGCCATCGCCGGTAATTGTAAGCAATCCTTTTAATACTACAGAGCTAACGGAGCCCTTGTCCTCATTTGGCAAGCGATAATAAAATATGCCAGCCTCCAGTGGCATATCAAGATACTCCTGCATTATAAGTGTATCTTCATTATCTGATAAGTAATCTTCAAGGTCGTTTTGGTTATGGATTAACTCAACTTTAAACCCACGCTCACCAACATCAGGCTTCACCACTACAGGAAACAGCAATTGCTCTTCCTTCATCCTGTCTAAAATTATATCAACAGAATCTTTAGGGTTTATTATTACTGCTACCGGCACAAGTTCTGTAGGAATTTTATCAAGAATTGCCTTTTTAGAAGAGCCTATTATACCACCATATTCGAATCCCGGATTAGCAGCACTTAGGTAAAAAATTGCTCTTGCTTTTAATCCGCACCAGAGCCAATAAGCATAAACCGGGATATATACTATCCACCAGGGCCAGTACTCCCAGTGTCGAAGTTTTATCCTAAAATTACTTTTCAATGATTTCACATTAGCAAAAAGCTACCCTTCAGAGCTGATTTTATGGTACTTTATAGTTGAAACTGCTATGCCGAATTCAGCGGGCAGCTCAACTGAAGGGCAAACCTCCTTGATGCCAATTTTAACTAAGGCCATATGGTGAACAATATGCTCTATGTTATATGTTATTTCTCTTGCCATATTACTGGAAACTACGACCTCTTTATCATTTTGGGGATCATAACTAACATACAAATTAATGGCCTTGTTAACATCACAATGCTCGATAAACAACTTTACAGTATTAATTACATCCAAAGCCAATATCTTATTTGACTCCAGGTTCTTATCGTGTTGGCGTTTATCATAACTAACCGCCCCTTGTGGATATCCTTTCACTAAACACTGGAAAAATTCGAGGGAGTGTCTAAAGTGTTGACCTATGGTTGCTCCATTAAAAGATTGCACCGGTCTTACAAATTCTTCGTCAGAGATCTGCTCAATTACAGCTCCTACCTGATCTAGAATATTATAACATGCTTCTCTTATCTCCATAGATGATAAAGTGGTTATTCAGGATTATAATGTTAAGATTTATTATTGATGTGAACAAATAATAGGTTTATCAAAAGAGTAATATCTTATTATTAGTCTATTAATTTATCTGTAACTACAAAATTGTTACTCAAAAGGTTCAAGGTCTATTAATAAAATTATTCCAATTCTCATCTGCCTTGCTCTTTAATCGACTTTCATCCTTATTCCAATCAATAAGAGTGTTATTGAAGTAAAAGTTATAGAAAAGGTAAAGATTGCCATCAATTATTTTGTAGGTTTTAGGGTCAACTTTAACCTTTTCACCTGAATCACCTAAAGCAAAAGCACACCAACCACCATAGGCCGGCTCAAATTTATCGGGCTGTTTTTTAAACAGATCTAGGTTTTCGGTGGAATTAAACCAGTAAATTACGCCCTTAAAATCATATATAATTGATTTGTTTCCTTTTTGAGGTGTTCCCATAAAGTAACTTACTACATCGTAGCCTTGTAGTACAATATTATCATCATCAAGATTAAATTCCTTTTGCCTTCGCTCATCTGATTGGGCGTAAACATTTGTGGTGGTAATCAAAAAAATGCCTAAAACAACTAAATATGGAATCCCTTTATTGTTTATTACAGTTGACATGATAACAAAATAACGGTTATTAAATGATAATGTTTTTCGTATGGTCCCAAACCAGCTCCGGTTCATACCCTTTATTAATCAGGTAACGAGCAACTTTATTGCGCAATTCATAAATATTATTTGCCCTTACAACCGACCATTTTTGTTTTATGAGCGTTCTCATTGTGTTCTGGTAATCTACCTCATCAATTCCTGAAATAGCCTTGTTTATACTGTATTCAGATACCTTTTTTATCTTTAAGTGCTGCCTTATCTTTATTCTTCCCCACTTTTTAAGGCGAAACTTACCTCCGGAAAATGCGATGGCAAACCTTTCTTCATTCAAATAGTTTTCTGTGATCAGCCAGGCAATTAACTCCTGTACCTGACTCGAGTATAATCCGAAAGAATATAGCTTTTGCTCTACTTCTGCATGTGCTCGCTCCTGATAAGAACAAAATTTAGATATTTTGCCTTTAGCCGTATCAAAATCAACAACCACTTTATTATTGTTCCCCTCTTCAAACGGCCTCTGCATGGCCAAATCTATTCTTTAGTATAGCCCTTCCTTTTCAGGATAGTTTCAACAAACCTTCTATCATTCTCTGTTTTAAAGATCTTAAATGGCAAGTAAACCATTTGTGCACTATTTACAATTAGAACAATCTTATCTTTGCTAACTTTTGCTGTTTTTATTTGATCCCATTGGATAGGCATCCCTTGTTTAGACGATAGCTTAATAAGTACTTGTTGCGAACTAATTTCGTAGGAAAGTTTTTCAAATAATATTTTAGATTGTTCTAATTGGGTAACACCAGTAAACTGAATAACCCAAAAAAGCAGATACAACACAACTGCTATTGCCGTTCCCCAAAACCACCAAAGATTAGGAATAATAAAGTAGCCACTACATAAAGCAAGTACAATCAAGCTGACCCACCATTGCTTGATTAAAATATTAACCATCGCCTCCTTTATGTAAGTGCCCGTTTCTAACTTATATTTTTTTGTTTTAACTATCATTCTTACTTAAGCTTACTTGCCCTAATTTATTTTGGCCACAAATATCTAAGTAATTCTATCAGAAACCGCAATTAACCAGGAATAAGTTATCCTGACTATTTATCCAAACGTGCCTTCAAACTCATGTCTAAGCTTTTATAACTATGAGTAAGCGCACCCACAGAGATGTAATCTACACCTGTTTTGGCAACTTCCAGAACACTATTTTCATTTATTCCGCCGCTTGCTTCCGTTAGGCATTTCTTTGCTACAACTAGCACCGCTTCTCTAAGTTGATCAATACTCATATTGTCGAGTAGAATAATATCCACCTCAGAAGCTAAAGCTTCTCGCACCTCCTCTAATGTTCTCGTTTCAACTTCAATTCTAAGATCTAAACCATTCTTTGAAAGGTAATTTTTCGTCTTCTCTACGGCTTTAGTTATCCCTCCGGCAAAATCATTATGATTATCCTTCAACATAATCATATCATACAGTGCAAACCTATGGTTCTGACCACCACCAATTTTTACAGCCCATTTTTCGAAAGCTCTGAAGTTAGGAGTAGTCTTGCGTGTGTCTAGTAATTTAGTCCCCGTGCCTTTAATAAGGGAGTTCATTCTTGCCGTTTTAGTGGCTATGCCACTCATTCGTTGCATAATATTTAATACTAACCTTTCAGAAGATAAAATAGAACTGGCGCTTCCGAATACCGAGAATCCTATATCTCCCGGATTAACAATTTCACCGTCCTGCTTGTAGATATTAAGATCCAGAGAGCTGTCAACAATATTAAACACCTCTTTCATTACTTCTACTCCTGCCAAAACACCCTCTTCCTTAATAATAAGCGATGCATCCCCTTTTGTGCTTTCATCTATAGATGCCAAGGTGGAATAATCCCCAGGGCCTATATCTTCTTTTAGGGCGTCTTCTATAAATTTTGAAATGAGATTTGAATTAAGATAACTTGGCTTTTCCGACATTGGTTATCCTTCGTTTATTCTTTTATGAAACTCATTTCATAAACCAAATTTTTACTATTTACGGTCTTAAGACGAATCCAAACCCTATAGCTTCCAGTCCCACTCTTGTACTCACCAATAGCATATGGTAATCCTCCTTTAGATGCTCCTTTATGGTTAATAGCAAATTCTTGCGGCGCATTTTTATCAAAAAAGCTCTTTAATACAGCTTCTGCCTGAGCTTGGCTATAGGTAGCTTCCTTGCCATCTATATTCAGCTCTACGCTTTTGCTAAACTGCTTCGCCAGGTCCTTGGCATTACCCGTTTTGATGATTTTAGCCAGTAGATCAAAATCAGTATTCTGCGCCTTAGAATCTACAGTGCCAACCGCTATGAAAAGGAATAAAAAGACTACTATGACTTTATTATAGTACATAAGTGTATTTAATGCTAAAACTATGCCAAATGAAAAAATAAGCCCACTAGCTTGCTAACAAAGCTACAGCCCATTACTTATATTTGCAAAAAATGATTTTAAAGGTTATTTAAGGTATTGTCATGCATAAAAAGGTTCTTTTAATGATTCTAGATGGCTGGGGTATTGCCACAAACAAAGAAGTATCGGCTATTGACCATGCCAGTACCCCATTTATGGACTCCTTATATGAGAAATACCCTCATGCCACTCTTCAGGCCTCAGGCCTGGCTGTTGGGCTACCAGAAGGACAGATGGGGAATTCTGAAGTAGGCCATATGAACATCGGAGCCGGCAGAGTAGTTTATCAAGATCTGGTAAAAATCAACCAGGCAGTAGCAGATGGTTCTCTAACAGAAAATCATGTATTGCGTGATGCCTATCTTGAAGCCGCGGATAAAAATAAGGCCGTGCATTTAATAGGGCTTGTATCTGATGGCGGTGTGCACTCACATATTTCACATCTCAAAGGACTTATTTCTGCGGCTAGTGATGCAGGAGTTAAAAATCTATTTGTCCATGCCTTTACCGATGGCCGTGATACTGATCCAAAAAGTGGCCTGGCCTTTATAAAAGAAATTGAAGACCATTTAGATCAAAACAATGGCAAACTAGCCAGTGTTACGGGCCGTTACTATGCCATGGACAGGGATAATCGTTGGGAAAGAGTAAAGCTTGCCTATGATGCTATGGTAAATGGTGTTGGAGAGCTAACACAAGACATTGATGAGGCCATTGCTGCCTCATATGAAAAGGAGGTTACTGATGAGTTTTTAAACCCAATTATCCATGCAGATGAAAACGGACAACCTCTTGCTAAAATTAAGGATGGTGACACTGTAATCAGTTTCAATTTCAGAACAGACAGAGGAAGAGAAATTACACAAGCACTTAGCCAACAAGATTATCATGAGTTTGGCATGAACAAACTCGATCTCGATTACATCACAATGACCAATTATGATGAAAGCTTTAAAAGGATTAAGGTTATATATAATAAAGAAGATCTAACAAATACTTTAGGTGAAGTACTCGAAAAGGCTCATAAAAAGCAGATTAGAATTGCCGAAACTGAGAAATACCCACATGTAACTTTCTTTTTCTCGGGTGGCAGAGAAGCTCCTTTTAAAGGTGAAAAGAGAATCCTCTGCCCATCGCCAAAAGTAGCTACTTACGACCTGCAGCCGGAAATGAGTGCCAAGGATATCGCTGAAGGCATAATCCCTGAACTCAATGAGAAGGAAGTTGACTTTGTTTGCTTAAATTTTGCAAATCCGGATATGGTAGGCCACACAGGTGTATTTGAAGCCGCAGTTAAAGCTTGCGAAACTGTTGATCATTATGCATCAGATGTTGTGTCTGCAGCCCTTGAAAATGACTACTCGACAATAATCATAGCTGATCATGGCAACCCTGATATGATGATAAATGATGACGGGAGCCCTAACACAGCCCATACAACTAACTTGGTGCCCTTTATATTGGTTGATAATTCTTTTACAGGAGAATTAAAAGATGGTAAATTAGGCGACTTAGCTCCTACAATCTTAAGCCTCATGGGCTTAGATATTCCTCATGAAATGACAGGTGAAATACTAATTTCATGAGGAACGCCATAATTTTTATATCTATAATGCTTTTTGGTTGTTCTCCGGATCAACAACAAAAAGCTAGTGTAGAATGGTTTGATCTACAAAATATCGTTGATGAGTTAGTAGTTAATATGGGCTCTAAAAATAGTCGAACTACCAAAACCTTCATCCTAAACTCAGACTCTGAAACTAAGAATTATAATTCAACTGATTCAACATTTTGGGCTAAGGAACTTTCTAAATTAAAAGAAATTGATCTTAATTCCCCGCAAATAAGAGAAGTGTTAAAAATGACTAGTGGCATCAAAGATGATAAAAGCAACTTGTTAATTGATGATTACCGGATGCCCGATAATCACAAATCTACCTTCAGAAGATTAAGTATTTATTATTTGGAAGATGCCACTGAGGTTAGAAAAATTTATGCTGAGCTCAACTCTGATAATCTAATCTCTAACTCTGGAACCAAGATCAACCTATGGATTAATCGTTATAACGATAGATTACTAATTGACTCTCTACAGATCGTAGGCTGTGATAAGACATTTATGCAATCGGAAAGAGAATATCAAATCAGTACAAAATCGGTTTGGTAAAGCCTGTTAAGGTCACAAGCGCAGTATTGCATCTATTAGCTTTAAGTTGGCTTCCTTGGATTTGATAACCAGAATTGGTACTTCAAAATCAGCGTCTACAAGTTTAGCTGCTACGCTACCTAAAAGCACAGACGATAATGCCGTTCTACCTTTGGATCCAATAACAACAAGGTCAAAGCGGTGACTTTGCGCATAATCACCTACTATCTTATTAGGATGCCCATGTTTGTCAAGTAGATATTCCACTTTAATATCCGGCATGGTAATGTCTTCCTCTTGAATAAACTCTTTAAAATCTTCCTTTGAGTGATGTAATATAATCTCAGCAAACTCATCATATGTTTTGCCGGTCGCATGAAAGCCAGTAGGCACTTCATAAGTATGAAGACAGGTGAGTGTAGCATTTACTAAGCTGGCTATTTTTACTGCTTTTTGAAATGCTAAATGCGAGGCCTTAGAAAAATCAGTTGGCAGTAATATAGTCTTGGGTTCTATTTTACTATTTGCGGTAACAAATAATACCGAGCAGTGCACGATATTTACAATATTTCGTGAGGTGATACCTTTCCCTATATGATATTGCTTTTTACCCATTATTATTAGGTCAATATCTTTAACTTGTGCCCAACGGATAATCTGATGTGTTGGATCACCTTCTAGAACATCAAAATGGCAGTCACAGGTAATGTCGGAGAACGCATTTTCAATTCTTTTATTCATTTCCTTCTCAATTCCCTCATCGAGTGGTACAAACACGTCCGGGTATTGTTTATTAATGGCAGCAGGCACCTGCAACGACTTTACAACCGTTACAAAATACATATTGTCAGCTCTGCCAAAAGTAGCATATTCTGCTGCTGCCTTGATAAGGGTATCATCCATATCAGATTGATCAAGACAGATAAGAAGCCTTTTAAATTTGTACATTATCTCAGTTGTTTGGTCTTCTAAATTTACTGAAAAATAATGATTTTGTAAAGGTAAAATGTAAAATACTACTCCTTCGGCCCCAGGTTGGACGGCAATATTTTAAGAAGCATAGGCAACGTTAAAAATGTTGTTGGAAGGCCAATAATTACAAAGGTTGGCACTTTTCTAAGTATGGCAATCAGATCATCTTTTAATTGGGCAGCTTCCTTATCAGATAGGTCATCAGCCTTGGCTTTTTCTAAGAGCTTATTTAGATCAGATTTGCCTTGCATTTCTGCTGCTATGCGCATGGCATTCCTTTCTGCCATCTTTCTAATACGTCCTACATACTCTCTTGAAACTTCACTATAGTCATGCTCGCTCCTTAACACTTCCAAATACTCCCAGTGTTCTAATACAAACCCCTCTACAGCTAATAAACTATTTTCCAGGTCCTCTTCATAAAAGCCCAGAGTTGAATTAAATTTTTGTAAAAACTCGTACTCGGTATCCTCTAGTTTCCTGTCGGCCCAAACCGTGAGAATGGCAAGCTCCAAAAAGTATTTCTTAAGAATCCATGAATTATGAGTGGGCAAATCTATTTCATCTATTTCTACTCCGTCTTTAAAAATTATTCTTGCCTCCTCTTTTTGCTTATCGTTAAGGTGAGATGAATCTAAAAAGTAATTGAACAACCCCTGCTCTTCTTCTTCTATTATCTTATTCGCATGGGCTGCTGCCGCCAGCACTTTTACGACAGAAAATCGAAGGGTATCCTTTTCAGTTTTAAAGAAAACAGCCACATTTTTATCTATGTTAGCATGCATCCATTGACCAAAAAAGTAAATATCCAGGAAGAGCAAGCTGTTATTAAAGAAGTTTATCCAAAAGTCGCCATTAGACTCATTCAGTAAAATCCTCTTCTCCAATATTTTCTCAGCTATCTCCAGTGGAGACTTTTTCCTGCCAAATAACGTTCTCGAGGAAACTGACAAATCAGGATATACTTTATTATAGAAGTCACCAATATTCGTGACTGTCTTCATAATAACTTCAGAGAAATCATCTTCATTATTAACTTCTTGATGATGCAAAATTAATGAGCCGTTGATAAGACTTTCGGCCATCAAAATTTTCATCTTATTGAGGTTCGAAATATCAGCCTCTTGCGGGTTATTATCAGCTAAAATTGGGTGGCCATAGAGTATGCCATTGGGCCTTAATAATCGATATAACGATTCTTCGGGATGTCGATCCTGAGCTGTATCCTTAAAAAATGACAAAAACATCTCTTTGCGAAATTCAAGATATTCTGCAAGCCAGCCCTTATTCCCGGGATTTAAAGTCATCTTCTATTCAGTTTCTAATACCCAAATTTAACAACTTTAATTAAAACCTCTATTCAAAACCCTAATGTCACTAAAAAAGAGGTGAATTTTAGTATATTTTTGCACTAATGAATACTGGACTCAGAAAACTCATGTTTGGCCTGGGCTTATCACTAATGAGTGTAAGCATTGGAGTATTTGGGTTTATGATGATAGAGAATTATAGCTTCACACAAGCAGTCTATATGACGGCTATAACCATCTCTACAGTTGGCTTCCGTGAAGCCAAACCTCTTACCGATGCTGGTATGATTTTTACCAGTGCATATATAATCTTCAATTTAGGTTTGGTTGCTTATATAGTCTCCTTTGCTGCCAGATTTATTTTTGATGGCGAGCTAAAAAGCCAGTACCGGTTGTATTCAAATACTAAACAATTGAAAAAAATGAAAAATCATGTAATTGTCTGCGGATATGGCCGGAATGGTTCTAAGGCCGTGAGAGAACTTAAGAAAAGCGGTAAAAAATGCGTGGTTATTGATAATAAGAATGAAGTTACAGATTCACTTGCCAAGCTTGCAGATGCTATTGTAATTGGTAATGCCATCGATGAAGAAATATTGATTGAAGCAGGAATTGAAAAAGCTCAGGCAATTATAATTACGCTACCCAATGATGCCGAAAACGTCTACATAACGCTCTCTTCACGCGAGCTTAATCCATCATTGCAAATTATTAGTAGGGCTAGCCAGGAAATAACACAGAATAAACTCAAAAAAGCAGGGGCTGATAGTGTTATCATGCCTGACTTTCTGGGAGGAAAACATATGGCACAATTGATAACCAAGCCATCAGTAATTCATTTTCTTAATATGCTTGAAGGTGTAGATGGCATCTTTAATATTGAGCAGGTAAGGTATGAAGAACTAAAAAGTGAATTTCAGGATACCAGTATCCTTGAAATGAATATTAGAAAAGCAACCGGTGTATCGGTAATGGCCTATCAGTCTGATAAAGGGGCCTTTCAAATTAACCCACCAGCATCAACGGTACTTATGCCGGGAGGAAATTTTATCATCTTAGGTAATGGTGAGGAAATTAATAAATTTCAACATCATTATCTGCAGAATTAATCGACCTCGCTTAGGACCACCTTTAGTATAAATGTTAAAGTCTTAAAATCTAACTCTTATTTTTTTTACTGAAAAAATTGATCATGAAATATTTAGCTTATTCTATTTTAGGAATTTTACTTTTAGTAGTTGGTTGTAATCCACAAGAAAAACAAGTTGTAGGGAATTATCCGGAAACCAAAACAGTGGATCATGTAGATACCTACTTTGGCGTTGATGTGGAAGATCCCTATCGATGGTTAGAAGACGATAGATCAGAAGAAACTGGGGCCTGGGTGGCAGCAGAGAATAAAGTAACCTTTGCCTACTTAAATAATATACCATTCCGCGACAAGATAAAAAACAGACTAGAACATCTGCTTGACTATGAACGTGTTTTCGCACCAACGAAGCACGGCGACTGGCAATATTTTTACCGTAATGATGGCCTTCAGAACCAAAATGTGCTCTATAGACAAAATTTAGATGGTGGAGAAGAGGAAATTTTTTTAGATCCTAATACATTTAAAGATGATGGCACAATTTCTTTAGCAGGTACCAGCTTTACTAAAGATGGCACCTTAATCGGTTATATGATTTCGGAAGGTGGCTCTGACTGGCGTAAAGCAATTATCATGAATACTGAAACCAAAGAAATAGTTGGCGATACCCTAAAGGATATAAAATTCAGTGGCCTGGCCTGGCAAGGAAATGATGGATTCTACTATAGCAGTTATGATAAGCCCAAAGGAAGTGCCCTTTCTGAAATGACTCAGGAGCATAAAGTTTACTTTCATAATTTAGGTAAGCCCCAATCCGCAGATAAGCTGATTTTTGGTGGCAAAGACCAGGTACGCAGGTATGTGGGCGCCTATCTTACTGAAGATGAAAATTATCTGGTACTAACGGCGTCAACCAGTACTTCGGGTAATGAATTATATATTAAAGATTTGCAAGTAAAAAACGGACCCTTCAGAGAAGTAGTGAGCAATTTTGATAATAACCACTATGTGATGGATAATGACGGATCAACCTTGTTTATTCATACGAGTTTAGATGCTGCCAATAACAGAATTGTAAAAGTTGATGCTGCCAACCCTCAGCCAGAAAACTGGCAGGATGTAATTGCTGAAACTGATATGGTAATGTCGGCATCCACTGCTGGTAAGAAGATTTTTACATTTTATCTTGAAGATGCTAAAACCAAGGTACTCCAGTATGCACAATCAGGAGAATTGGAAAGAGAGGTAGAGTTGCCCGGATTAGGAACTGCCAGAGGATTTGGTGGTGAGGTAGGTGATGAAGATATTTATTATTCATTTACTTCATTTACTTCTCCATCAACAATATATAAATACAATATCGCTTCAGGTGAGTCTAATGATTATCGTAAACCAAAAGTTGATTTTAATCCTAACGATTATGAGACCAAACAGGTATTTTATACTAGTAAAGATGGCACTAAGATTCCTATGTTCATTGTCTATAAAAAAGGTATTGAACTTAATGGTAAAAACCCTACCTATCTCTACGGCTATGGCGGGTTCAATATCAGTTTAAGGCCATCATTTAGTACCAGCAGAATCGTATGGCTGGAAAATGGCGGTATATATGCCCAGCCAAACTTACGCGGTGGAGGTGAATATGGCGAAGATTGGCATTTAGCCGGTACTAAAATGCAGAAGCAAAATGTATTTGATGACTTTATAGCTGCCGGTGAATATCTTATAGCTGAAGGATATACATCGAGTAAATATCTTGCTATTGCCGGCGGTTCTAATGGCGGGCTACTGGTAGGTGCCACCATGACCCAACGACCTGGCCTAGCACAAGTAGCATTCCCCGCAGTTGGAGTGATGGACATGCTGCGCTATAATAAATTTACCGCAGGCGCCGGCTGGGCTTTTGATTATGGCACTGCCGAAGATTCCAAGGAGATGTTTGAATACTTGCAAGGATATTCTCCACTACATAATCTTAAGCCAAATACGGCTTACCCCGCTACCATGGTTACCACCGCCGATCATGATGATCGCGTTGTTCCAGCACACTCTTTCAAGTTTGCTGCTACATTACAAAATACTAATACAGGTAGTAACCCCGTACTCATACGGATTGAAACTGATGCCGGACATGGTGCCGGCACGCCAATCAGTAAGGCCATAGAACAAGCCGCCGACCGCTATTCTTTTGCCTGGTATAATATGGGTGTAATACCTGATATTGCTAAGAAAGATATGTAGGACTTAATAACCTGAGTTTGACCTAAACCATGAAGTGAGCGATCAGTCTCTACTTCATGGTTACCAAATTGTATACATTCCTCCCCGACGAAATTTAGAGCTATCAAAATCAGGAAACCCACGATTCTTAAAGTGCTTCCTTTTTGCTAATTGCATCATTTTAGAAGCTAACTCTGCTACTTTACCCTCTCCCAACATTCGTTTCATGAAACGGCTATCACTAACTTTCCCGCCATGTGTCGACTGCACCTGGCTTAATATTTTTTGAGCCTTCTGCGGATATACAGCCATTAACCAGTTCTTGAATATCTCCTCAATCGAT
>Ga0164315_10002442_pt1 | contig 14223 bp, 11 predicted proteins | sample GuaBasSedimGuay6_FD_113737 | JGI IMG/M metagenome (GOLD analysis project Ga0164315, IMG submission 113737) | Subseafloor sediment microbial communities from Guaymas Basin, Gulf of California, Mexico - Guay6, Core 4569-2, 0-3 cm | ecosystem: Environmental > Aquatic > Marine > Hydrothermal vents... | reverse complement strand
GCTCTTTTAAAGGATATTCTGTCCTATTTTGGTTTATAACATATCAATACTGTCTCTCTTTCACTGAATCCATGAATATTTTCATGTTTTTCTATAAAATTTCTAATCTCAACTGTAAACCCTACATTTTCTAACCTAATCTTGAGATCATTAATTGAATAAATCCTTACATGATCGGATTGTCCAAAATGTATTTCTCGTTCCTTTGGCATTGTTATAGAGTTATCCTCATATATTTCCCCTTCTTTAAATGGAGTTTGAATCAAACAATATCTGTCTTTTTTTAGAACTCTCCAAAGTTCTTTCATAGCCTTGATATCGTTATCTATGTGTTCAAGAATATGGTAACAAATAATTAAGTCGTAGCTCTGATCATCCGAATCAATATTCTTAATCTCGTATGATATATCTGATATAAAATTCCCCGACAAATCGGAACTGACATAAAAAAAGTCTCCCTTTTTCATCACTCGATATATACTTCTAGAAGGAGAAAAATCAAGAATTTTTTGTTTGTTTTTTAAAAATTCATCATTAAGAATTTTCCAAAGCCTTCTAGTTCTTTGAATACTGCCACATCTTGGGCAAAGTCTATCATTACCCATTTTAACAAAAAAACGTAATTTTTTATTACAAATATTGCATTGAAACCTATTTCCAACATAAACTAGATAATACAAGTATCGTAATGGATATTCAATACGAAATAAAACTGACTTGGGTATAATCTTTAATACAAATCTTTTGATTCTCGAATACATGTTAATACTTTCATTTCAGTTGCACACAAAGGCTGGCTAAATGCTGAAAGGGATTTAAATTAATGCACTTTCGTTTACCATGTAGCCAAAATTTTTGATTTTTAAATATTTTTAAATTATGAACGCCGAAATCGAAAATTTGGCGGTGCCAGTTTCATGTAATCACTTCGGATACAGCAAAACACCCCTATTGATTTTAGCTTTTACAGTGCATTTTCAATCTCATTTTCTATTATTTCAATCATCTCTTTGACAGAAATAAACAAAGGTTCCACAGATTCTTTGTCATAATCAACCAAATTGTCATAATCTCCTTTTTGTCGCCAGTCAAATAATTTTGCTAAAAGCTTTCCATATTTTTTATCAATTTTTCCAGATTTTATAAAGTGTAACGAAAATTGGCTTTTTATCGAAGAATGTGTCTTGGTCATAATTTCATTTAACACTAACAAAGCATTCACAGCATAAAACAATGAATAATACAGTCTGTTTACTGATGAGTTCCAAAATTCATTGTCAGCAAGCAATTTTGCAGCATCAAATGTTTAAAGGCAGTTTCAATTCGATACCTGATATATTCATTTCTTTCTTCTATATTCATAGCCTGATACCGTCTTCTAGAACGTTATGATAAAATGATGAAAAATGATATTTTGTAGTCCATTCTTTTTTGGAATATACAAATACTGAAAAGGGTTCACCGGTTTCCAACTCCAAATCATATAGGTTGTCACGAAATTCACTTTCTTTTTTCAAACCTACCGTGTAATTTGTCAATATTAATAAGTCCCAGTCAGAACCTTCATGACTGTCACCTCGTGCTCTTGAACCGTAAAGAATTACGTCTGCAATCGGGTCAATTTGATTAATGTTTGCGCGAATTAGTTTTGTTATATTTTCTGTCTTGGTATTCATGCTACAAATATACAAAATATTATCTATGTGCTGTTCTTTTTAATGCCCTGTAACGCTTGGCATTGCAGTGTGCGCCATGAACCGACATACTTTCAATCTGCTAGTATCCAAATTTTTTGATTTGGTAAATATAGTATTTTAAAACGCCAACCTTTAGCTCATAGCTTTTCCCTATTTTTTCAGGAACGCCAAAAAAGGAATAAATAAAAGGCGAATAAATCGAAAGATTTATCGATGATTTTATATTGTTGAAAGTTTATAAAAGCCAAATTGAAAATTTGGCAGGGTCTATTTCTTTTACAACAGCCTCAATTTTGGCATATTGCTCTTTTTGAATTTAGCTTTTGTTATGCGTTGGGTTTCTTTCTTTTTTTAAATATTAATAATGTAATCAGAGAAAGTATAAATAAAATAATAATTAAATAAGACCAATCGGGTTTTTCTGTTTTTTCATCACTATTTTCATTTTCATATTCGTTTTTATAACCCAATTTGTTACTACTATCTTGTTTTTCAACAATAATCGTTGGGACATAAAATTCGCCTTTTTCAAAAAGTGTAAGACTGTCAATTATGTTTATTTGTTCCAAATCATAAATGGGACTTTTTGTTGTTGGGTTATACCACACAAAAAGTCGGAACAATTTCAACCACATTTTATTACTAAATTCATAATTGTTCAATGCTGCATATGCATTAATGATATGTCTTATTTTGTTCGTTAATTTAGAATATTCATCAAGTTTATGTTTTTTGAAAAAATCCTTTCCATATTCGTTATAGAAGATTTCACAATATTCTTTTTTTACAGAAAACAACCCTTTTTTGGATTTTAAATTTTCGTAATATTTGTTATATTTTAGCGTGTCATTTGAGATAATAAAAGAAGAAAGAGTATCAAGATATCCGAGGAAAGCAAAATCACATATGTAATCAAAATCATTTTCTGTATTTGTTAAAGATATATCAAAATCAGGTTCTAAATCATAAAATTCCCACGTAATAATATTTTGTTTGTAATCAATATTTGAAGGGTTGGGACTGAATGACCATCCATCTCTGAAATTTATAAGCATATAGTTATTACTTAAATAGTCTCCCATAAAATCATCTGTAACCACAGTGTCAGAATTCAAAGAGATATTTTCTTCTGAATTCATTATAAAAATAATTTTTGCTTTTTTAATTACTCCTTTCCATCCCGCCCCGGATTTTAAGATATAATTTATATCATGCCATTGCCGTCCCATATTATCACCACCATATCCGAAACCTTGTTTAAATTTATTAACAATTGTTTTAGTTTCTTTTGGCTGAAAAGTAACTGTTGTAACAAATGCAAAATTATAATTATCAATTGTATCGGTCGCCCATAATTTTCTAGAAATTAATTTTTTGTCTATCCAAGTTCTAAATTGAAGTGTTTTTTTTATTTCATCAATTTGGTTTTGCTTACTTTTATTTACAATATCATCAGAATAGTCTCCATAAGCGTCTGACGGCCATACAGGAAATCCGAATGTTACTTTTTGAACTGTATCAGATGTATTTGTGAATAAAAAAGTTGTTGCAAATGTTCCCTTTGTTTGGTTATAAACAACTAATTCTTCAAGCATTTGTATATATTCGTTGTTTATTGGGTAAATACTTCCTCCTTGTGGTCCAATGGTGTATGCCCCATCATCTGCCTTTAATTTTACAAAAAAGAATAGAGAGATTAGTATAATTGCTAATGTTTTTTCATTCATGTTTCTGTTATTCCCTGTTTAGTCCTAATACATAACATTCCGAATAAAATAAAAAATGGGTTTATCCATCTTATAGAAAAAGCTAATACTCATTAGGATCTTTATGAAAAGTATAGCCAATTGACCATTCAAAGATATCGGCCACACCCTGATGAGCTTTTATCGTTATACCGGCAGTGTAATGATCTGCAAAACGGTAGCGTATTCCTGCTCGCTCATAATATGCTGTCCTTTCATCGTTTTCTTCATTCCGGTGTAAATAAATGGCCAAACCAACAGGTACATATAAATTTTTGGTAAGCGCCCACTCCCATGAACCAACAATAGCATAAGAATACGATTTTGAAAAATGGGATGCATCTGAACTATTTCTTAAATCAGACTGGGCAGCATAAAATAAATCAAAACCAATCCCAATTCTGTATTTGTAATTTATTTGCCGTAAAAAATTAACCCCATAAGCTGTTTTAAGATAATTGTCTTCCCCTGCAACATAATTTTTACTTCCGGCAGTAAAGGTAACATTCACCAAATTGTGCCTTTTGTAATCAGCTATTTGCTTTGGCTGTTGATAAATTTCATCATCCCCAAAACGATAACTGGCTCCAAGTGTAAAAGGAATCAGGTTAATCCCATAATTTGGTTGTTTGAAAGATCCATTTGAAAAGTGTTTAAACCCTATAGTCCCATTTATTGCCCATTTCTCGTTGAACTTGTAGTTTGCCACGTATCCAAAGTGTACATAACAATTCCGATAAGATCCGATAAAAATATTAGCAGGATTATTTATTGAATCGTAAGGATTAAACTTATATGAGAGACCAAAGGCAGCTGTATATGAAGAAGTAAACTTTCTATTTTGTTCAAATTTAATAGGTAATGTTAGAAAAAAGTAAAGTGCATGAGGTTTTCCTACATCGGCATTTTGAAAGGTGGAACTATACCAACCAAGACCAAAATAAGGCCTTCGATATACATTGCTGTACACGTCATCTGGGTCAGTCCTCCTGAACCCCAGTCGAACATCTAATCCATTATAATAAGAACTATTTACCAATTGGTCACCAACATCGGTATTATTGCTAAGCATTGCACCGTTTTCAAATCGGATATCCAGATATTTGACATTCTTTTTTTGAGAAATAGGAGCTAAACTGTCCTCACTCTGACCATATAAATTAGGAAATGACAAAACAAAACTTAAAATAAAAAGGATTAAGAAATTTTTCATGAATATAGTTTTAAGGTTAAAATTATTCAAATATATAATAAAAAAGAATTAATTGGAGTAGTTACTCATGAGTTTTGAAACGCTTACTTTTAATATCTGCACTTAGAAAAATTTTATTATTTTCCAGAATAATAAGGGGCTGTCCGAAAACCAAAAAATGAACGTCATTACTATGAGGAACTGCCTGTCCCGAGTATCGGGAAGGAAGTAATCTCCTGTATACCTACATGCTATGCTTGAGGGATTCCTTCACTTTGTTCGGAATGACGTCTTTTTGGACAGCCTGATTGAAACATTTTTTTAAATTAATCTTCATTTTTTCGGTAGCTCTTGCCCTTCAATCCAGGGTGCACCAGCATCCTGCAAAGCTTTTTCCATTTTTGGAATATCCGTTTTTAAAGTTCTACTTAGTTCAGATTTTAATGCAACATATTCCTTTTGTGCAAGTAGTAAATTTACCTTATGCGTTCCGGTAGGCCCATAAGTAGAACCCCGCATAGAAATAAAAGCAGAACCTAATCGGTTACGAATGCCAGGTGCTGATAGCTCACCCATTTCAGATTTAGCGTGATTTCCGTTTAATTTGGCTTCGATAGCAATAAGCTTTTTTCTTAGGACAAGCAAATCTTCATCTATCTGGCCGGGTATTACATAAGCCCTACTTAATGCAATACGCATTGCATCAACTTTTTTAATCGCTTTATCAAGAGAAACACTAAAAGCGGATATTGATTTTTGAATTTCTGCAATATCTTTCCAGAATTCTTCAGTTTCTTTCAAACCAGGTCCTTCTATAGATCCTTTTCGCATTTGCTTGACCTTAAACTCCATAAATTCAGAAAGAACGGTAATTTTACCATTTTCCTGTTTTGATAACTGTACTTTATAAATGCCCGGTACAACAAGGTTTCCAGATGGGTTATCAAAAGGGTTTTCCGGCTTCTTTTTGTTATCATCCAGTTTAATGACATTGCTTGCAGGATATCTTAAATCCCAGGCAATCCGGTGAAAACTTTTACCGTTTTTACCCTTAATACGTCGAATCACATTACCCTCTGCATCGGTAACGGTAAGCCAAATAGCAGGGTCAATATCCGTATGTTCTATTTCCAGTTCAGCCCAGCCCGGAAACGGAATATCTTTATTAGCTTTATTCAGTTTTGCTTCCTTTTCCTGTCGAATTTGTTTTTTTGATTTTAAGCCGTCCTTTAAATAATAGGTAAATACAGCCCCAAATGGCGGGTTAGCTGCCATATAAAGATTAGCCCCGGCAAATGCATTTTCACTAAAACCAATTACCGAGCGTTGAATATACCACCAGGCATCTTTAACAGGAAATAAAGTGGCTTCATTGTTCATTTGTTCATTTGAAATATGCCTCAAAACAGAATAATCATCAAAAACAAAGAATCCGCGCCCAAATGAAGCACCTACCAAATCATTTTCTCGCCGCTGTATAGCTAAATCCCTAAAAGAAATAGTTGGTGTACCACCTTTTAACTTAGTCCATTTTTTTCCTCCGTCAATGGTAAAATAGATGCCAAATTCGGTTGCTGCAAACAAAAGATTAGGTTTTACATGATCCTGTACAATTCGCCAAACCAAGGTACGATTTGGAATATTCCCGCGAATAGAAACCCATGATTTTCCCATATTGGTACTTTTAAACAAATAAGGTGTGTAATCGCCATATTTATGATTATCCAAAGCAATATAAGCTGTATTTGCATCAAACAAATCAGCCTTAATATCATTAACAAAAGCTGTTGCAGGAACACCTGAAAGTTTACTCACTTCAATTCTCCTCCAATTATTCCCTCCATCTTCTGTTACCTGGATAAACCCATCATCAGTTCCGGCATAAATTAAACCCTCTTTTTTTGGTGATTCTGCCAAAGAAGTAATCGTATTGTATGTTGACATCGCAAACATATCCCATGGAGAATCCCAGCTTTGCTTTTTACCCATAATTGGTAAAATAATTCGTTCCTGATTTCGGGTCAAATCTCCCGATATTGCAGTCCAGTTATTACCTCTGTCAGTAGATTTCCAAACACGTTGAGAGGCATGAAAAATGGTTGTTGGTGAATGAGGGCTGACCAAAATTGGTGCATCCCAGTTAAATCGTTCAACACCATCACCCTCAAATGGCTGTGGCTGAATATGAACTACTTCACCTGTTGTTCGATCAATACGCACCAAATTTCCCTGCTGCCACTCAGCATATACAATGTTGGGATTACCTGGCTCAGTAGCCGGTTGATGCCCATCTGCAAATAAAACTACTTCCCAATCTGCATTTCTGATTCCATGAAAGTTGTCTGTTCTGGATGGTCCAACCTGGGTGTTATTATCCTGTGTTCCTCCATAAATATTGTAGAAGGGTTTGCTGTCATCAACAGCTACTTTATAATATTGTGTCAACGGAAGATTTTCTAAATAACGCCAGTTTTTCGTCTGGTCAAAACTTTCATAAATGCCACCATCGGTTCCTACCAACATATAATTGGGGTCTGTTTTTCTAAAAGCAATAGCATGATTATCTGAATGTTTAAACTTTTCGTTCATGCGTTTAAAGGTTTTTCCTCCATCCTCAGAAACCTGCATGCGAACATCAACCAGGTAAATAAGGTTAAACTGATGAGGGCTTGCATAAAGTTCCTGGTAATAATGTGGGCCAGTTCCACCGGAAATAGCATCAGCACCTTTCACCCATGATTCCCCACGATTAGTAGATTGATAAACCGCGCCTTTCCTGCGATTTAGTTCAATAGCTGCATAGATTACATCCGGTTTTTGAGGTGAAATGGCAATTCCGATTTTGCCAATGTTTCCACCGGGTAGTCCAGATTTTAATTTTGTCCAATATTCACCTCCATCTTCTGATCGGTAAATTCCGGAACCGGAACCACCACCCATATATGCTGCAACATTTCGATGTTTCTGCCAACTAGCTGCATATAAACGGTTTGGATTTCGTGGGTCAATAAGTAAATCGGTTACACCTGTCCATTCATTTACCGATAATACATTTTTCCATGTTTTCCCTCCGTTTATGGTTTTGTATAAACCTCTTTCACCTCCTTTTGACCATAATGGACCCTGCACAGCAACCCAAACAATATTTGAGTTTTCGGGATGTACAATAATTTTTGAAATATGTTCTGATTTTTTTAAACCCATATTTTTCCATTTGCCACCACCATCTGTACTCAAATAAATGCCGTCACCATAACCAACATGGCGACCACCAACATTTTCACCGGTTCCTACCCAAATTATTTCAGGATTGCTTGGATCAATAGTTACACAACCTGTAGAATACGATGCCTCTTTATCAAATATCGGTTTCCAGGTAACCCCTGCATTTAAGGTTTTCCAAACACCACCTGAACCAACCGCTACATACCAAATATTTTCATTTTGGGGATGAATGGCAATATCTGCAATTCGACCGGACATAAAAGACGGACCAATATTACGAAGTTTCAAACCAATAAAAGTAGTATCAGAGAATTTAACTTTTTCTGATTGTCCATAGGACATAGGGAGATTCATTAAAAAGAATGCACCGATTAACAGCAACTTAAGTTTTTTCATAATTCATATATTTTAGGTAATCCTCAACTAAAAACATCTAAATATATAAAAAAAACCATTGGGCTGAGTTTTTTAATTAACATTATGCTGCAAATTTTAGTGAAAAAAAATATGTACGTTTGTAAAAAATATAAAACCCCCAATGGGGATTTACAAAGGAAATTTGGTTAATCCACATCAGGGATTTAATTAAGTTTCAACAGTTTAATATTAATCTAAGCTTATAAAATAAATGAAATTAATAGTAGTAGGTAGTGTGGCTTATGATGCCATTGAAACTCCTTTTGGAAAAACAGATAAAATTTTAGGCGGTGCAGGAACATTTATTAGTTTGTCAGCCTCATATGCAGGTGCAAGTCCATTAACGGTGTCAGTTGTTGGTGGCGATTTTGAAAAGAAGTATTTAAAAATGCTTGAAAGTCATAATATTGATATTAAAGGAATTCAGGTTAAAGAGGACGAAAAAACCTTTTTTTGGTCGGGAAAATATCATAATGATATGAATTCCAGGGATACTTTGGTTACGGAGTTGAATTCGCTTGAAAATTTTGATCCAATAGTCCCGGATTCATATAAAAATGCTGAATTTCTGATGCTGGGTAATTTATCTCCTATTGTACAGCGAAAAGTTATTGAGCAAATGGCTGTTCGTCCTAAATTGATTATAATGGATACCATGAATTTTTGGATGGACATTATGCTGGATGAACTTTATAAGACGATTGCAATGGTAGATGTCCTTTCAATTAATGATGAAGAAGCCAGGCAATTATCGGGTGAATATTCTCTTAAAAAAGCAGCCAGAAAAATTCAAACCATGGGGCCTAAATTCGTAATTATTAAAAAAGGTGAACACGGAGCTTTATTATTTAATGATGATAAAGTGTTTTATGCCCCGGCATTACCTCTAGAAGAAGTTTTTGATCCAACCGGTGCTGGCGATACATTTGCCGGTGGTTTTGCAGGATATTTAGCACAAAACGGGGATATTTCTTTTGAGAACATGAAAAATGCGGTAATATTTGGTTCTGCCATGGCTTCCTTCTGTGTAGAAAAATTTGGTACGGAAAGAATACAAAACCTTGGCAAGGAGGAAATATACGAAAGGGTATTAAAGTTTGTTGACTTGGTAAAATTTGATTATACATCGAATAATTAGTTATTCATTGTAAATTACATAAGGGAAAAAGGCTGTCCGAAAAGTTAAGAATGTACGTCATTACGATAAGGAACGAAGAAGTAATCTCCTGAAGCCCCATACTTTTATTTTATAGATTTCTTCACTTCATTCCGAATGACTGCTTTTCGGACAGCCCCTTCTAAAAAACACATACACTTCTAATAATGAAACACATACTTGCAGTCATTATTTTTATCAGCTTTTTTTCCTGTTCAAGTACCAGGTATTTAAAAAACTCCAACACTTTTAATAAAAAACTAACGGATATTCCTGAATTTCAGAATAGTTTTACAGGTTTTACGGTTTATGATCCACAAACAAATAAATACCTGATTGAGCATAATGCGGATAAATTCTTTACACCTGCTTCAAACACCAAGTTGTTTAGCTATTTTACAGGTTTATCTATTTTAGGTGACTCTATACCAGGCTTAAGGTATAAAACTGTTGGAAAAGATTCTTTAATCATTTGGGGAACTGGCGATCCTACTTTTTCACATCACGTTATAAAGACCTCAAAAGTTTATGACTTTTTAAAATCACAGAAAAAACGGAACATTTATTTGAGCCAATCAAACGACCAAACATCTTTTTTTGGAAGTGGCTGGGCCTGGGATGATTACAATGAAGATTATTCAGCTGAAAATTCAGCTTTCCCGGTTTATGGAAATGTAAACCTAATAAGTATTGATCGTTCTGGAAATTTTAATTTATATCCACCCTATAACAAGCAATTTTTAAAACCTGACACAAATATTTCAACAAAAAACTACAACTTTAAACGCAATTTTCATGATAATGAAATTCTTTACAACATTAATGGTGTGCAAGAAAGTGATTCAATTGAAATTCCCTTTTTATTAAATGATTCATTACTAATTGGATTACTTGAAGATAGCCTGAAAGTTAAAATACAATTTACCGATTATGATGATTTAAGCGGTTCAAAAGAAATATATTCTTATCCGGCAGATTCACTGTACAAGAAAATGTTGCAACCCAGTGATAATTTCCTGGCTGAGCAGATAATCTTAATGGCTTCAAATGAGCTTTTTGATACTTTAAATACACAAAGAACAATCCGATATGTTCAGGATAGCTTGTTGACATTTATAACCAATCAGCCACGCTGGGTAGATGGCTCTGGTTTATCAAGATACAATCTTTTCACACCACGCTCCTATGTTGAGTTATTGAGCTATTTGCAGAAAAACATAAAAAAAGAACGACTTTTTGATGTATTGGCCACAAGTGGAAAATACGGAACCATGAAAAAAAGGTTTACCGAATTTACACCACCAATTTTTTATGGTAAAACAGGTACTTTAAGCAACAACCATAACCTAAGTGGTTATTTAATTGCAAAAAGCAATAAAATACTGATTTTTTCATTTATGATGAACCATTTCCGAAACTCAACATCAAAAATGAAAGAAGTTATGGATAAAATAATTGTAGATTTGTATGAAAGGTATTAAAAATGTTAAATTAACTTATTGACATCTGGCAAACAGCATAACTTTTGGCAACAGGTTAAACTTGCAACACGCAACATGTAACATGTAACACGTAACGAAATGCTTTAACATTAACAACATGCAAGCGTAAATAATATAACAATTTAACCATTTAAAATTCAATATGTCAAAATGTACAGTATGTGGTGCTAACTTTCCAATAACCCAATTTGTATGTGAGTATTGCGGACATGTGGAAACGGAAAGAGTAAAAAAAATAGATGCCAACACCCAAAAAGAGGCTTCTTTTAAAGATTCCATGAAGGTAATTCATGAAAATTTGAATGCATTGCAGCAAATTCATAGACCAGATGTTTCCGAAGGGATTATAGCCGTTTTGCGAATTTATATTGCTATTTTAACTTTTGGTATTGTACTGATATTCTGGAAAAAGCCAGAAAAACGATTTAATCGGAAAGAGTACAATAAACTAAAGGCAATAGTTGAACGTAATATTGAATTACTAAAATTATCAGCCAAAGGTAGTGATCAATTACAGGACAGGATAGAAGTCGTAGAAAACGATTTAAAAGATGTAGACCAGAAAATAAGAACAAGTATCCGTACCAAACAAATTATTACAGTTGCTGTTGTTGTTGCATTTATTAGTTTGATATATATTAATAAAGAGGACGTTCATGAAAGTGGTATAAATGTTACACCTGTAAGCAATGCAGTTGAAGGTAATATTGGAAATAATTTAGAAATAATTACAGACAAGTATCCTGTTTTTTATTTATTAAACGAAGAAGGATATATTGACAAAATAAAAATTACTACAAAAGTGCAGGCAATAAATAAATACAAAATAGAAAAAAACAAGTTATTGAATATCAGTATGCACTTAAAAAATAAAGAGGGCGATGATCTATTATTTCTTTCAGAATCCATACTGAAAAACACTTACACTAAAAAAGTAAGAATAGCCCTTAAACAAGGTTCAAAACGTGAGATAAAGCTTGCTTTTTATTTTGAACCCAAAAATGATATTAAAAAAGTGCCGGAAAATATTGGAAAGTTTTCCATCCGGGCAGAAATTGATACTGTTTTGGTAAAATAGCCAACAAAATAAAGAAATATTTAATATTTTACCTAATGGCATTGGTTTTTTTACCAAATTTTTTTCCTCTCGTATTTATAAACAATATCTCTAATTTTTCAAAAACTACGGTCAGGCAAATAGCAAAATCCAATAGCACCACTTTTAGTGATAGGATCGAAATACATAAACGAATAAACACCTATTGAGTCCCCATTATGTAGTCTTATTCCCGTTGATGATACTGCCCAAAAAACTCCAACACTATATTCATCACTTATCGGTGACAAGTCTCGTTCTTCTTCAAAATAGCTTTTGTCTAACACTGGTTTGAAAAATGCATTTTTACTAAGCAACTTTCCTTTTCCAATGCTTCCATTAATCATTTCAATCTTCTTGCTAACACACAACGTTTAATAAGAATAGTAGCCGATTGCGAAGCAATTCACTTTCAATTTCCACAAAAGTTGAAGCAGGATATAACCCTTTAATTTACTGCTATATCGTCTATTATTTTATATACATTGTAGGTTGTTTAATAATTTTAATCATCTACAGCTTGTCCGACTAGTTGACGAAACTTCCAACCCGTATTATCAGAATCTGTGCCCTGTGTCTGTTTCATTAAAATACCGATAATTTTTTCTTTTGGATCTGCGAAATATTGGGTGTTAAAGTATCCGCCCCAATTGAATGTTCCTGAACTACCTCTACCCCCCATATCTTGTCCTTTTTGATCAAGAACACCAAATGCTAAACCATAATATGCTCCCGAATCCCCCCAAAGATCGCCAATTTGATTGCTCATCATAAATTGTATTGTCGTCCGACTTAGTAACCGCACACCATTTAACTCTCCATTATTCAAATACATTTGCAGAAAAGTTGCATAATCCTTTGCAGTACTGGAAAGACCAGCTCCTCCTGAAAAAAATCGTTTTGCTCCATTTATAGGATAATCCGGATTATAAAATGTTGTAGGGTATTTTATCCATTCTTCATTCTCCTTTTTTTGAATCGAAACCAACCTTTTATGTTTTGATTCCGGCAAATAAAACCAAGTGTCATCCATTTCTAGCGGATTGAATATCCGGGTTCTAAAAAACTTATCGAGCGGCATTCCTGATACTATTTCTATAAAATAACCCAGCACATCAAGTCCTTCACTATATGTGAATTTTTCACCTGGATTATGATGTAATGGAAGCTTTGCAAGCTTTTTAACACTTTCTTCTATACTTATATTTTCAATTGTGAATAGATCGGTTATTCCTGCTTTGTTGTAGATTTCTTTAAAACGTTCGTCACCATCTATAACGCCATATCCAATTCCTGATGTATGTGTTATAAGATGCCGTATAGTAATAGGGACCTCAGCAGGTTTAGTAAGATATGTACCGTTTTCGTATAAAGTATCAAGTACCTGGGCATTCTTAAACCCTGGAATGTATTTTGAAATAGGATCATCCAATCTGAACTTTCCTTCCTCCCAGAGCATCATCACGGCTGTTGAAGTAATGGCTTTAGTTTGAGATGCAATTCTGAAAATATCATCTCGTTTTAAGATTCTTCGGGATTCATTATCAGCCATCCCAAAGGCTTTGTAATAAACAATTTTTCCATTTTTTGCGACCAAGGCAACAACACCAGGAATTTGTGCTTCCTCCACAGCTTCTTTGCACATAACATCTATTAGTGCTAATCGCTCTGTGGACATTCCAACACTACTAGCTGAACTCTCCTTGAGCGGGGGAGATTTTTTAATTGATTTTGTTTGGGCAAATGCCGTTAGCACAAGGACTGTAAAAAGGAAAGTGATTAGATTTTTCATATTAAATTCTTTAATTATTACTTAATAAATAACCTACAACGTTTTGAATATGGTGCGTTTGGCATTTTAACACTCCAATTATTCAATTTACTACTATTTTCATTTATTGCTCTCATCTTTAATTTTAGCACTATCTGCCAAATGCACTATATTTTTTGATAGCGGTTCGGTATTATTTTTCTATTATCCTAAAAAACTCTCGATCCCAAACGTAGAAGTAAGTTTCAGCTTCAAACTCTTCATAGTAGATAAGAAATTTTCTAAGGTTCTTCCTAACATTCTCCGGGTATGCCCTTAAGTAGGTCATTTTTATTTCTGCCTGGTCTGTAATATTAATTTGAACGTCTGCTTCAGGCATTCCGTCAATACCATATAATTCGTTAGCTGCTGGACTCGCTTGT
>Ga0164315_10002441_pt1 | contig 14223 bp, 8 predicted proteins | sample GuaBasSedimGuay6_FD_113737 | JGI IMG/M metagenome (GOLD analysis project Ga0164315, IMG submission 113737) | Subseafloor sediment microbial communities from Guaymas Basin, Gulf of California, Mexico - Guay6, Core 4569-2, 0-3 cm | ecosystem: Environmental > Aquatic > Marine > Hydrothermal vents >... | reverse complement strand
TTAATTGAAGGGGTTTCAAAATCTTATTCAATGACTGGATGGAGAATCGGTTTTACTGCTGCTGATAAAGAGTTAATTTCTGGAATGGGAAAACTACAAAGCCAAATGACTTCAAATCCAAGCTCAATTTCTCAATATGCTGCTATGGAAGCTGTAGCTGGTCCACAAGATGATGTTGAAGAGATGCGTGCAACTTTTGCAAAAAGAAGAGAATATTTGTTCAAAGCACTAAATGAAATTGATGGAGTAAAAGCTGAGAGTGCAAAGGGTGCATTTTACTTATTCCCAGATTTTTCATCATTCTTTGGCAAGAGTTACAAAGAGACTAAAATTGAAGGCTCAATGGATTTGGCAATGTATTTAATTGCAGAAGCTCAAGTAGCAACAGTTCCAGGCTCAGTTTTTGGGGCAGAAGGCTTTATGCGAATTGCCTATGCAACATCAACGGAAAACTTAAAAGAAGGAATTAGCAGAATTAAAGAAGCTGTTGCAAAGCTGAGTTAACTAAAATTATTATCAGTCTTGAAAATAGCATCAAAAAATTATATCTTTATAGTCTAAATATATGAGATATAGTAATAGATACATAACGAAACGTTTAAGTTTAACACGAAAAATAACAAGCTTAAAATAAAAACAAAAAAATGCACTTCTAAAATTAGGGGTGCATTTTTTTTTGATACTGAATGCAAATAAATCAAGTAATTAAATATTTTGAAGAATGGGCTCCTAAGGGAGTTGCCTGGAAAAACGATAACATCGGTTTACAGGTTGGTAATCCAGAGAATAGTGTTACAAATGTAATGGTGGCTCTGGAATTTGATGAAAAAGTTCTTGAGCAAGCAATAAAGAAAAACTGCAATTTAATAATTACACATCATCCCTTCATTTTCAATCCAATAAAAAATCTTAATTTTTCGAATAACCCAAAAGCAAAGCTTATTGAAAAATTAATACAAGAAAAAATCTCTATCTACTCTGCACATACAAATTTAGATTATACTAAAGGTGGAGTTAGTTTTGAGTTAGCAAAAAAACTTGGATTAAAAAACATTCAATTTTTAGTAAATCAAGAGAGCAATCAATATAAATTAGTAGTCTATGTTCCTGTGGATAATATAGAAGAAGTATCTGGAGCAATATTTAGGGCTGGTGGCGGAATTATTGGGGAGTACTCAAAATGTAGTACTCAAAGTATAGTTAATGGAACTTTTGAAGGCTCAGGCGTGTCAAATCCTAAAATTGGAAAGAAAAATAATTTTGAGGTTGTAACGGAAGTAAGATTGGAAGTTTTAGTTAACTCTTGGAAATTAAATTCGATTATAGATGCAATGAAATCAGTTCATCCATATGAAGAACCAGCGTTTGATGTTTTTATGCTTAAGAATAAAAATATTAATTTTGGAGCCGGTGCCATTGGTGAACTAGCTACCCCAATGAATACAAAAGAATTTTTATCGCATACACATAAATCTCTAAAAGCTGATGGATTAAAATATACTATTGGTAATAGCTCAAAAATTAAAAGGGTTGCAGTTTGTGGTGGAACGTGCTCCGAACTAGTTAATAATGCAATTGATTCAAAAGCTGATGCATTTATTACTGCTGACATTAAATATCACACATTCCAAGATGCTGAAAATAATATTCTATTGATTGATGCTGGGCACTATGAGACTGAAGTTCATGTGCTTAATCCAATTAAATCACGCCTTGATAAATTCATAAAAGAAGAGAAACATAAAGTAAAGGTTTTTAAATATAATGGGTCAACAAACCCTGTAAAGTTTTATAATAACTAAGGAGTCTTAAATGATTAACAAATTAGTAACACTCTTTTCACTTCAAATTATTGACGATGAGTTGGATGAGTTAGAAGAGTTACGGGGGGATCTTCCATTAAGAGTAAATGCATTGAATGCAAAAATCAAAGAAATGCAAGATCAAATTGATGAAAAGGAGAAGCAAAAAAATGATTCGCTCGAACAACAAAAAACTAATGAAGCAGAAGTTGAGCGGTTAAATGGAAGTCTAAAAAAGTTTAAAGCTCAATTATATCAAGTCCGAAATAATAAAGAGTATGATGCTTTAACAAAAGAGATTGATCATTCTGAATCTGAGATTGAAAGACTTGAAACTGAAAATATAGAAATGGAAACTAGTGGCGAAAAGTTAAAAATTGAGATTGAAGATTTAACGCCTGGTGTTGATGAGTTGAATGTTGATCTTAAAGAGAATGAAGTTGAGTTAAAAAAAATCATCAAAGCAAATGAAATTGAAGAGACTAAATTAAAGGACAAAAGAGAAAAGGTTGCCTCTCAAGTTAAAAAGCCAGATTATAATGTTTATATGAGAATTCGTAAAGCTTTAAAAGGTAAAGCAATTGTAAAAATTAATCGCTCGGCTTGTAGTGGTTGTCATAATATTGTTCCACCGCAGCGTCAAATTGAGTTAAGGCAAAATAGACGCTTATTTACTTGCGAATCTTGCGGAAGAATTTTGGTTTCTCAAGAAATTGTTGATGAAGCAAATAAAAGTTTAAGTTAATAATTTATTCATAGTTGATTTGTTTTGAGGCGTCTTTAGGGCGCCTTTTTTTACTTATTCTAAAATAGCAGATAATATGAAATATGACACAAACTTAGAAAAACACTTTACCGCATCAGCTCTTATTAAAAATGATGAAGGTAAAGTCCTTTTGGTTTATCACAATAGATTAGATGTCTGGCTCTATCCTGGTGGGCATATTGAATCTAACGAAACTCCAGATGAAGCAGTAGTTCGTGAAGTTAAAGAGGAGACTGGACTTGATGTAGAAATAATTGGTGAACTTAAAACAAGTCTTAATGATAAAGAAGCAGATGTTTCAGTATTGCATAATCCATATGCCATTTTATGTGAGCGAATTAATTCAAAAGATGAGCATTACCATATAGACATGGTTTATGCTTGCAAAATTACAATTGGGCAAAAACTGGTCTATAATAAAAACGAATCTAAAGGAATTGGTTTTTATGGAATAAATGATATGGAGACAATCCCTTTGTTTCCGAACTTTAAAAATCTTTTAATGAAGTTTTTAAAAGATTAGCAATGGAACAATCTTAATATTTTATCTCATAATCTCCACAAGCGCATCAAAAACATTTTTTACTAAAATAATATTGATTGGATATTTTCCCATCACCGTTTTGGAATTATGATTTAAGTTTGTCCAAATATTTTGCTTCTTGAATTTTCTTTTCAATCTGGCCAAAACTGAGGATCTCACAACAAGACAAAATTAGCCAATTGCTGCAATATAATCGTTGAGTTGTTTATCATTAAAGCTCAAGGCTTTGGAGCAACAGACAGCTATACATGGCTACATAATAAACAAGACATTCTTAAAATATACATCTTGTATTGATAAATTAAATTTTGAAAAAACTTGCACCAATATGTGCTACTATCTTTTTGATTATATCTTCATTCTCAGTACATTTGCAAGTTAAAATAAAAAAGGATTTACTATTTATGCCGACGTATGATTATAAATGCAAAGAGTGTGGAATTACTTTTGAGCTATTTCAGAAAATGACAGATGACCATATTAAGGATTGCATTGAATGTGGTGGAAAAGTTAAGAGACTTATTGGTAGTGGAATGACTCCAATTTTTAAAGGAAGCGGTTTTTACGAAACTGATTATAAATCAAAAAAGAATTCATCGAAGGAAGAAACAAAGTCTGTAAGTACAAGTACTGAAAAGAAAGAGAGTAAAAAAGTAGAACAGAAAAAGTCTGCCTAAAAGATAAGTGTAGAATTAATTTGTAGTGAATAGAAAACTTCGTTCCCTACTGTACTAATTAAAAATCGACACCAATTGAGAAATAGTATTTAGGTTTTGAGAAACCTTCAAAATCGTAAGCCCATGCTACATCAAACCGAAGTAGGAAGAAAATAACAACAGTTCTGGCACCAAACCCAGTTCCAATAAGCATACCTTTGGATAAATCGTTTTTATTTGATTTAAAATCTATATTAAAATCTTCATTTGTATTCCATGCTGTCCCAGCATCAATAAATGCAGTACCAATTACATTTTGGAAAAAGAGTGGAATAATAGGACCAGCTAGTAAATATCTGATAATTGGCAATCTCAATTCTAGATTAAGAAGCATATATTTTGTCCCAATTTGCTGAGCATAATTGTAACCTCTTAGTGGCATTGCTGGTGATAAGAAGGCAAAGTCAGAAGCATTTTCAATTGGAACACTACCGGTTGCGAATGTTCTATTTATCCAATTCTCAGTTCCACCAAGCATAAATCTCTGAGGATTATTACCGCCAGAGTATCCACCAGAAAATCTAAAAACAACAGAGTTATCATATAGGAATCTAATATATTTCCTGTAGTCCCATGTAACTGAATAGAAACTTCTACGTGGATCATCAAATCCAAAATTTCCAAATACAGTTGCTTTGTATCGTGTTCCTTGAATAGGGGAATAGTAACCCCACATTGTGTTGTCGTGTACGAAGCTAACTGAAGGAATTGTGTAAAAAAGTTTTTCCATTGGTTCGGAAAAACTATCAAGGTTTTCTGAAGAGGTGAGAATGCCAGTAAAAGAAGCTTCAAATCTATTAAATTTACTAAGGGGGAAACTTGAAGAAATAGAGCCACCATAATTTCTAAATCTAAAAAGATTATAGCCTGTACTTCTTGATAAGTAAACAAAACGAGCAGTATGGAATAACTCTACACCAAAGTTTACTTTTTTTGCTAAGTAATAATATGATAACCCATAGTCACTATTTTTTAAATCTACCTGAAAACCAGTGATACCAATTAGTCTGTGATTACCAAGCATGTCGCTAAAAGACATTACTGTTGTACCAATTAAACCATACATTGTGCTGTAGCCAGCATTGGCATATATTAGATCAGGAGTAAAATTAACTTTGTATCTGTTTACTAAATAATTTCCATTATCATCTAGCTTCTGAGTAAATAGATTCTCATCTTTCTCAGAAGTTTTTCCAATATTAAATTCAGATTCACCATCTTGAGAGAAAACATAATTACTATAATCTTTGGATGTTGAATCTTGTTCAACTTCTTCATCCTTATCTACAACTAAATCACCTGTAAAAATAAAATTACGTTTGCCTTCTTTTTTCTTCTCCTCGTCGGCTAGAAATATTGGTTTTTCTTCACTAGCAACCTGAGTTGAATCGGGCAATTTTGAATTTGCTAAAAAAGCAATTTCGGATTCGAGCCCGTACATTGCATTTGCATGTACACTTGCCATAAAATCAGTCATCTCAAGTGAATCTAATTCTTCATGAAGATTAAAAGGATCGTCAATTAAAAATATGTTATAACCCCTCTTAAATAGAGTAGTGTATATTAACTTCATTCCATCTTGCGAAAGCGATAACTGCTCTAATTGATTCAAAGAATTAGTAATTGGTTTTGCAAAATTACTTGGAACCGTGTCCTTATCTGTTTTTGAGAAATCATCAATTGCCATTTTATAGATATTGATAATTCCATTTTTATCTGAAACAAAAAGTATTTCATCCCCTTTGGGTGAAACAACTACAGATTTTTCATCACTAAATTCCCAATCGGTTAGTCTAGTAATTTTATTTGAATTTAGGTTTGTTTGATATAAATCGAGTTGTTTGTAATTGTGTTCGAATATATTAAAATTTTCAGGCAACATAAATGGAGTTAAATATTCTCCTCTATCAGAAGAGAAATATATCGTTTCACTTTTTGGTCCCCACGATGGTTGGGAATCTGTAAAAATATCATCAGTAACTTTAGATACTTTTTCAGTATCAAAATTATATACGTAAATATCCGACTGGGCTGCATTGTGTCCCGCAAATGCAATCTTTTTCCCATCTGGCGACCAACTAACGGATCCAATACCACCAAAATTAAAAGGTAAACTTTTGTACTCTTTTGTCTCAGCATTTATAATTGTGATAACATCATTGCCTCCCTTTTTTGAGGCGAGAGCAATGTGTTCATTATCTGGAGACCATGTTAGTGTTGGATAAAGCACATTTAATTCTTCAAATTCAAAAGTTGTTCCACTACTTACTATTTTATCAATATCATCTTTATCTCTAAGATCTCTAACATATACATCAAGATAAATATCTCTATCAGAAATAAATGCCATTTTATTTCCAAGAGGAGAAATTACTGGACTGGTGTTGTAGAAACCAATTGTCTTCTTAGTTTCGGTTAATCTTTTTGAAAATTCATCGGGTTCCTCTCGTGTAGCAATATCAGGCCAATAATGAACTTTAATATCCTTCTTCCATTTTTCACTTAGTTCTTCAAGATTAATTCCAAGTGTAGATTTTAATCCGTGCTCAAAACTTCCAACATCATTAATTCGAGTAAGCAACTCCCCAACTTTTTCATTTCCATATTTATCTGCAATATATTTAAAAACAGATTGACCACCACGGTACCCAAAATATCCACTGAGCTGCTGGATATCAGGTAGAAAGTCATTTATGATAGCATTTCTAATGAACATATCAGAGTTTGTTTCCCAATTGCTGGAGAGATATTCAGCCATCCCTTCATGAAACCAATGAGGCAGGTTTAATGTAATACCACGTGATACAATATTTTGGATTGTTCCTCCATAGAGCATATCTCTCATAACTGCATGTACTAACTCGTGATGAATAACATGTCTGTATTTTTTGTAATCTCCTTCAAAAGGAAATACTACCCTATTCTTAAATGGTTCTGTAAAACCACCTGTTCCTTGCCCAAGATATCCGTCAGTTGTATTTGTTTCTTGAAAATCGTTGTGGGAATTATAAATTATTAACGAAATTCTATTATTAATTTCATAATCTAATCTTTCTTGCAAATCTTCTAAAGCATCTTCTGCTGCTGCTGCTGCAAACTCAGCATTTATCTTCCCTTCTTCTGAGTAATAAACATCAAAGTGCTTGGTTTGAATATAAAACCAATTATACTCTTTAAATTGAACTTTATTTTGGCCAAATTGTGCAAATACTGAAGATGCCAAAAATAAAAAAAGGAAACAATATGTAATTAATTTATTCATTAATAAAATCATTCTACAATTAAGAAATCGACTTCACGTTTTCCTTCATCAACTCTAATTAGTTTAACAGTTACTTTGTCTCCAAGCCTATAAACACGCTTGGTTCTTCTACCAACAAGTGAATAATTTTTTTCATCAAATTCGTAGTAGTCATCATCTAAGTCGCTCATGCGAACAAGACCTTCAGCAAGATTTTCACTCACCTCAATAAAAAGTCCAAAATTGGTTACACCAGAAATTATGCCTTCAAAATCGAAGCCAAGTTTCTCTTTCAAAAACGCCATTTGCTTCAATTTCACCGATAGTCTTTCTGCATCTGTAGCAGTTCTTTCTCGTGAAGAGGTATGTTCACAAATTTCATTTAATTCAACTACAGAATATAAATGATTATCATTATTTTCAAGGTAATTATACGTCAACAAATGGACAATTAAATCTGGGAATCTTCTTATAGGAGAAGTAAAATGAGAGTAGTGATTAAATCCTAATCCATAATGTCCAATATTTTTAGGTGAGTATATGGCTTTAGCCATTGTGCGTATTGCAATCTCGTTTAAGACTGCTTCCTCTTTAGTTCCTTCTACTTCCGTCAATATATTTTGAAATTCTTTTGAAAGGTTTTTACTTGTAGGGTTAAATTTGTATCCCAATGATTTTACAAATTGAACGAACTCAAAAAGTTTTGTCTCATCTGGTTTATCATGTATGCGATAAACAAAAGGTTTAGGATTTTCTCTATCTCCTTTGTTAAAATGACCAGCAACAATTCTGTTTGCTAAAAGCATCAGCTCTTCTATTAACTGATTGCTCTCTTTCATTTCTTTAATATTTATTGCTATTGGTTTACCACTTTTATCAAGTTCAAATTTTATTTCGGGGCGTGAAAAATTAATACTTCCATTTCTGCTTCTTTCACTTCGTAGGTGCTTGGCAATTACATTTAATTGGACAATCTCTTTTAAAAAATCTCCTTTTTGATTTTCCAAAATTTCTTGCACTTCTTCATAAGTAAATCTACGCTTGCTGTTAATAATAGATTTTTTAATCTGATAATTTTTGATTTTCATTTTAGAATCAAATTCAACAATTACAGAATATGTAAGCCTATCCTTGTTGGGAACTAATGAACATAAGTTGTTTGATAGTTTTTCTGGAAGCATAGGAATAACTTTTCCAACAAGATATACAGATGTTCCACGCTTTAAAGCTTCGTTGAAAATATTACTATTATGAGTAACATAATGGCTTACATCAGCAATATGAATTCCAACAGAAATATTTCCGTTATCTAAAGTTTTTACTGATACAGCATCATCAAAATCTCTTGCATCAATGGGATCAATAGTAAAAATATCTTCGTTTCTTAAATCCAACCGTTTTGAAATTTCTATATCGTCAATTTCTGAAGAAATGTTTTTTAGCTCAGTTTCAACATGTTCTGGAAATTCAGTTTGAATTTCAAACTCTCGAGCAATGGAGGCTATATCAGCATTAAATGATCCAGCTTCACCGAAATTTATTCCAACAATACCCTCTGGATGCGAGGAACGGTTTGATTGTAGTATGTCAACAACTTCAACTAAATCGCCAACTTTTGCTCCATTTAAATCAATTGAATTTATAAAGATATTTCGATGAATCGATTTCTCTTTTGGTTTTACAAAGTAAAGGTCTTTCTGTTTAATTAGGGTTCCAATTATTTTGTCGAATTTACGATCTATAATTTTTACAACTTTTCCTTCAAGGTTTTTTCCTTTTTTATTTGAAAGTAGTTTTACTTCAACTGTATCACCATGAAATGCAATTCCAAAATGTTTTTCGGGAATAAAAATATCATTCAATTTAGAGTTTTTCAATATTACAAATGCGTATGTTCCTTCTTTTGAAAGCTGGAAAGTACCAACTAGTTTTTTTGCAGAACTTTTAACTTTTTCTAATCTTTTCCCTTTTCTAACAATAAAATCATCTTTTGTAAGAAAATATACTGCCTCTTTCAATTCCGCATATTTTTTTGCGGTATCGGCATTTAATTTTTTTGCAAGTTCTTTAATTTTTATTCTAGCACCAGGGTGCTTTATAAAATATGTTTTTACTTTTTCTTTCATATATTCCTACTTGTTAAAATGAGAAACGGTACATGACTCCAAATTCACTAATTTTTTCTGTTTCTGATGTAGATGAGATAATAGGATTTTTCCTTTCAACTCTCATTATAAATTGTGGATTGAAAAGATACTCTAATTTAGCATTAGCCGTACTCCAATCAGAAATTTCTTTTACTGTTCCACCTACAGTATAGCGCACTTGCTGAATTCTTCCAGAAATATTATATCTAGTTTGGTTTCCAGATGAGTTAATGTTAACGTTATTTACAAAATCACCTAACTGTGCATTTAGCATTGTTGTAGCTAACGAACTAGCTACTGACATTCCAGCAGATGCTGCGAGATTAGCATTTTCAGAATCATTACTAAATGTTCCAAATAGAACAAAGTACATCGCATCTCTATCATTGTACTGTGGATTTGGCACATCATAGTCAATATTTTGTGTGCCCGTATAAATTTTCATATCTAATGGTTTTTCTCCCGAAGCAAGATTTGCAAGAAGGGAATTAACCGAATCATCAATTTTAATTTTAACTGCTGTCTTTTCTGGTTCAGCCTCTCTATTCCTTGGATTTATATAATCTGCAATATAAGTAGAAGTTAAATTGATTCTTGGATTTGAAAGATCATTTGTAAATTTTATATTTCCTTCGGCACTAAAAGTTTTATAAAAAGTAAACATTGAACTTGGCAGTATATCAAATTGACCCAGACTTGTAAACTGGTTGTTAATATTTCTCAATCTAAGTTCACCAGTTATATCTGCTAGAAGCTTCTGGTTTAAAGCCTTTGATAAAACGACAGATAGTTTTGCAATACTAGGAGCTTTAATTGTAATATCTAAATCAAAATTACTCGGCATTGCACTTTCGTTTTGTTTCCCTTTCTTAACAGAAATGGCTGAAAGTAATTTCTGATATTTTAGTTTTTGTATTTCTGTTTGTGAAGAATCGCTAACAAAAATATATTTAAAATCTGAGTTTGCAGTTGAATAACTTGATTCCGATGGAATATATTTCAAATCAACTTCTCCGAGAATTACATTCCCTTTTATACTAGATTTTTCATCCTTGTATCTATAAGTTAATTTGTTTTCAGTATTTATCTCTAAATCTCCATAAAAATATGGTGAAGTTTCTCTTGAGAATGGGCTTAAAATTGCTAATTCTCCATTCATATCAATATCAATTGATTGGATTGAAAGTCCATCTGTTACAATATCACCAGAAAGGATCATTTGGCCAGGGAATTTAGTTTTAGCAATATTTTTTAGATAGGCATTCCCGAGTCTAATTTTTTTATCCTCAAAAAGTAGACTTAAATTAGCTGCATAATCTAAGTTTGATAAATTGGAGGTAAATTTAACATTGTTGGTTGTTAGGTATCCAGAATAAATCATATCAGAAAGTTCACCTGTTATACGAATATTCGAATTAATGAGTCCAGTTGGATTTTGAACAGTTGGAATTGCATTTCCAAATGAGGCAATATTAAAATTATTTGTAACAAATTCTAAATCCATTCTCCTATTTGAATTGCTCAAGGACTTTGCATTTGAGGCACTAAGATTTATCGGGATATCTCCATTTAATGTAAGAAGTTTTTCACCAGAGTTATTAAGGGTATCAATAAATTCAATGTTAGTAAATAGATTGTAGTCCTGATATTTCATTTTACCATAAAGAGAACCAAGATTGTTTTTATTAATTTTTAGATCTTCAATGGAAAAATCTAAATCATAGATGGGGTTTATTGTTGTCCCCTCAATTTTAGCATTTAGGTCAATTTTAGAATTTGTCTCATCGATATTTGATCCCAAAAATTTATTTGCAATTATTCCACCATCTGCATCTTTTAATTCTACATGTATGTTTTGGTTCAACTTGTTTGAGATTATTCCATTTATTTTTAAAGAGGAATTATTATTAAATAAGTTAAAATTGGAAACTTCGAAAAGCGATGGAGAATTTGTCATTACTATTGAATCTCTATTTTTCCAAAAATAATTTTTATAAGAAAAGAATAAATTAGAAATATTTAGTGTCTCTGTAGAATCTTTGAAGTCGATAATGCCTTCTAGTCCTACATCAATATCATTTTCAACATTTCCTTCAATATTTAAGAATGCTTTACTTTGGTTAAATACTAAATCGCTGGAAATATTATTAATATTTACACTAGAAACCATTCTATCTGAATTGAATGAGAAGGAGCCAAAAATATTATCAAATGTATATTTATTATTATCCACACCGATATCCAGATTACTTTTAACTCCGGAAATATAGAAAACTTCGGTCTCCTTAAAAAGGAACAGCCAGTCAAGATCTATATTAAGGCTGGTAGAGAAATTCTCAAAATCATTTTCAATGTATCCATAACCCTTTCCAGAAATCTCAACTTTATCTCTATTAAATAGAGCTGCAATTAATTTGAAATCCTTAAAGTTAAAATCATAGTCAAGATAAAGATCCTTTTGTGAATAATCCTTTTCCAAAATAAGTTCAGTTAAAATTTTGGTAGTATCAATATCTACTTCTACTGGATTTATTTCTTCAAATTTCTCAGTAACCGCATATCCAATTTTTTTTGATTGATAACTTAGAAGATTGAATGTTTCGCCGAGTGCAAAATTTCCAGTAATATTAAAATCAAGTATATCTGAGTTAAAACTAATTAGGCGAGTACTATCTATCAAAGATAAATCAATATTAAAATGAATGCTATCAAAATCATTTGAGCCAATTTGGGAATCGAAGAAATCAAGTTTAAAGCTTCCTTCCGTTTTATCAATATCTAGTGAATGCCCATTTACATCAAAGTTGAAATTTAGAGAAGATGTTAAAACAGTATCTTGCATAATATTTGCAATATTTAGATTATCAAAATTCCCCATCAAATTATAAATTGGTTTTTCAGTCGATGCCAAATCAAGTTTCCCAGAAATCTCTGACTTCATACTATCAATTTCTGAATAAATAACTAAGTCAACTATTTTATCTACAGTTAGTAATTTTACATTCGCAGTATCAATGTTATGTCCTGCAATTATCGAATTTGTTAAAACAAAATCCATATTAGAATTAGACTCTTCAGGATCAAATCCTTTTCCAGTTAGATTACCTTTTGCATTAAGTTTACTAACTATACCAAGTGTTGAATTAAGATTAACATTTTTCGCTTCCACATTGTATTCAAATTCAACCAATTCTGGATAGAGATTCATGAATGCAGAAAAGGTGAGTTCTCCATTATCAACTGTTGCACTTCCACTTGTGTTAAATTTAAGAGGTTCTCCGGCATATTTGATATTTATTTTTTCAACAAAAAGATTTGGATATTTAGGCAAATCTAAACCACCTAAAAACTTATCCACCTCGCTGTAATCAACCTGAGAATCTTTGAACTGGGCATTTACGTATAGATGTTCTGGAGTATGCAATTTTGTAAGATTTCCATCAAGATTAATATTTGTTCTATCAACTTTAATTACCGATGAAAAATTGAAATCTCCAAACTTGCCTTCACCTTCAAAGTTAAAAGTGAGTGGACCATGTAAAAAATCTACTGGTGCAATAAATGAACTTAAGTCACTTGCACCAAAGGGTAGTGCATCCAGATTTAATTTAATGGGATAGTTCTTAAAGTCATTTATCGAGAGTGGTGCAAAAAGATTTATACTATCTAGCCGTGCAGAGAAATTAATCATTGAGCTATCAGTAATAAGAGAAATATTTTTTACTTCAGCAAAATTTTCGGAAATATTAATTTGTCCACTTAAATTGTGCAAATTAAATCGATTTAGATTTGGTGTGAAGGAGAGGGAAGTGAGGTCTAGTTGAAAATCATTTTTATTGATATCAGCTAATATAGTAACACTTAAATAGAGATCGGTAATGTGAATATCATCATAATTCATTATATCGTAGCTATTATATGTATCTCTATACTTATATTTTTTTGCTAAAAAAGTTATGTTCTGAAATTCTAAATCCGAAATATCAATTAAAAATGGAAATTGATTTTGTTTAGTTTCATCAACAATAACATTACTGGATTGTTCTAGCACTGTAGAAGTATCAACTTTTACAATATTCCCTATGTTCCACGTTTCATCCTCATTTTCAAGTAAATTAAACTGAGCCTCATTTATTTCAAATTTTGTAATTCTTATCCTTTTTGCCAAAATATAAAAAGGGTTAATAGCAATCTCAATTCTATTGGAAGTTAGTATTGTATCAGAATCTTTTTTAAACGAAATGTTTTTTAAAACTAGGTGAGTTATTAGTGTTCCCTCAACTTGCCCAATACTCAATTCGCCATTTAGTGAATTTTTTGCTAATGTGAGAATTTCATCTTTTAGTATGTTTCTAAATGTAGAAGTTTGTGAAAATGCAAAGAAGACTGCTAATAAAAATAATATTGTTATAAAGAACCCAATTATTCCATTTCCAATTTTTCTTGAAATAGATCTTTGGACAATATTTTTTCTAAATATCATTTATAACTTTTTTTTATTTTCTCAACAATTTTGGAAGTTGATTGATGCACCACAAATTCTATTGGCTCGACACTTCCACCATTTTGTATTACAAACTCTCCGCCAACAATATCCTTTATAGCCCAGTCAGCACCCTTAACCAAAACATCAGGAATTATTGTTGAGATTAATTCAATAGGTGTATCTTCATCAAAAAGAGTTAGGTAATCTACAGAACGTAAATTACTTAAAACAAATGCACGCTCCTCCTCATTAATAATTGGTCTAAGTGGACCTTTTATTCTTGAAACGGAAGCATCGGTGTTTAATCCTGATACTAAAACATCACCTTTCTCTTTTGCTTTCACTAGATAATCGACATGCCCAGCATGGAGAATATCAAAGCAGCCATTTGTAAAAACTATTTTTTTACCAGCATCTTTTAATGATTGTACAATGTTTTTTAATTCTTCTCTGGATACTAGAGCACTCTTCATTTTAATTCCGTCAATATGTGATCAAATAAATTATTAAATTCAATAGGA
>Ga0164315_10002440_pt1 | contig 14224 bp, 12 predicted proteins | sample GuaBasSedimGuay6_FD_113737 | JGI IMG/M metagenome (GOLD analysis project Ga0164315, IMG submission 113737) | Subseafloor sediment microbial communities from Guaymas Basin, Gulf of California, Mexico - Guay6, Core 4569-2, 0-3 cm | ecosystem: Environmental > Aquatic > Marine > Hydrothermal vents... | reverse complement strand
ACTATGGGAATTTTTGACTTTCTATCCACTGATGTGGCAATGGATTTAGGAACAGCAAATACATTAATTTATGTTAAAGGAAAAGGTATAGTTCTTAATGAACCTTCCATTGTTGCTTTTGATAGAAATACAAAAAAAATTATTGCAATTGGAAATGATGCAAAAATGATGCAGGGTAGGGAGCACAAAGAAATTCGTGTTTCTCGTCCGATGAGAGATGGTGTGATTGCAGATTTTGAAATAGCAGAAGGAATGATTAGAGCATTTATCAAAAAAGCTAGCTCTGGTGCTTTTTCGAGCAGAAGAATTATTGTTGCAATTCCTAGTGGTGTAACAGAGGTGGAAAAGAGAGCAGTACGAGATAGTGCAGAACATGCAGGTGCTAAAGAAGTACATCTTTTATATGAGCCTATGGCAGCAGCGATTGGAATAGGTATTGATGTTGATGCAGCTGCAGGTAATATGATTATTGATATTGGTGGAGGAACAACTGAGATCGCAATTATTTCGTTAGCTGGAATTGTTAATCAGGAATCAATTCGTATTGCTGGTGATGAAATGAACAATGCAATAATGCAATTTTTCAAGAAAAATTATAATTTACTTGTTGGTGAGAGAACAGCTGAAAATATTAAATGTGAAGTCGGATCTGCTATGCCTTTAAAAGAAGAAATTACAATTCAGGTAAAAGGACGTGATTTAGTTGGAGGTATTCCAAAAACTACTGAGGTTAGTTCAGTAGAAATAAGAGATGCTCTCAATGAAACAGTTACACAAATTGTTGAAGCTGTTAAACAAACTCTAGAACGAACTCCTCCAGAACTATCTGCAGATATATTAGACAGAGGGATTATGCTTACTGGTGGGGGTGCTTTACTAAAGGGTCTTGATGAAAGATTAAAAATGGAAACTAAATTACCAGTTCATGTGGCAGAAGATCCATTAACTGCGGTAGTAAGGGGAACTGGAAAAGCAGTGGATAATATTAATAAATACTCTAAGGTGTTTATCCGTAAAAGAAGTTACTAATGGGAATATTGATAAGAAAATTATTTAGTAAATCCAAAGAGTATTTATTACTAATTATTTTATTAATTATTTCTCTCGCTATTTTACCGCTCAACAATAATACTGAAATTAAAAAAATTAAAACTTTTGCTTTTGCAACTTTTGCAATCTTTGGAAATTTGTTTGAAAGTGCTTCCTCCCTTTTTAGTAGTGAGGATAAACTTTCAAAACTTCGAAATGAAAATGCTCGACTAATGCTAGAAGTAAATTCACTTCGAGAGTATGCTTTAGAAAATAGAGAATTAAAAAGTCTGCTTAATTATCAACTCTCTTCAAAATATGAATTGATTTCTTCTACAATTGTTTCAAAAAATATTTCAAATACTCAAGGTGCATATATAATTAATGCAGGACTTGAAGATAGTATCCGTAAAAGTATGACAGTTATGAATGAAAATGGGTTAATTGGAATTGTTACAGAAGTATCAAATAATTTTTCACTTGTTCAAACATTAACAAATAGTTCATTAAAAATATCAGCAACAATACCACGACGAAATGTAAATGGTATAATCCGTTGGGATGGTAATAATTTAATAATGCAAAATATTCCAACAACAGCCGTTATAAATAAAGGAGATAGGGTAGTTACTTCAGTTCTGAGTACAATCTTTCCACCTTCAATTCCAATAGGTTTAGTTGTAAAAAAGGAATCTAATATTTCTGGGTTATTAAGTAACGTAACAATCAAACCCTTTGTTGATGTATATTCTGTGAAAAATGTATTTGTACTAGCAAGAGTAGAGAGTACGCAAATTGATAGTCTTGAATTAAACTTGTTGAGTAAATAATGTTAAATAGAATTATAATTCCTATATTCATTGCATTAATTCTTATCGCACTACAATTTATAGTAATTCCATTTATTTCGGTTAAATTTATTATACCCAACATTGTTTTAATATTTGTTGTTTTATATACACTTAGATATGGTCAAATTAGTGGATCACTATTTGGATTTTTCATTGGCTTCTTTTTTGATATAGCATCTGCTGGTTTTATTGGTAGCGGAATGTTTGCATTTACATTAGCATCCTTCATTGCTGGATATTTTCATAAAGAGGATTATGATGAGGTTATTTTTAGTATAAAGTTATTCTTACCAATAATGTTTCTATTATCATCACTATTCTTTATCATATACTCAGTTTTAGGAATGCAAAGTATTGAGGTTCAGCTAAACTATAGTATTATTATTTATTCGCTACTTTGCGGATTTTATACAACCGTAATTTCACTTGTGATATTTTTACTACCAAGGGATAGTTTATGAGTGATGATTATTTTGGCTCAGTATTACGAAGAAGAATAATCTTTCTAATTATTATAGGCATGGTTGCTGTTCAAACATTACAACTTGTAAATATGCAATTATTAGAGTCAAATAAATATGAAGTGAAATCTAACGATAATAGTGTTAAGCCTTTTACTGTTAAAGCAGCACGTGGAATAATATTTGACAGAAATATTGAAATACTTGTTGGGAATAAAGCGTCATTTGCCATCCAACTAACCCCCTCAGAGTATGATATTGAAGACTCAAAAATTCTTGAAAAAGTTTTAGAAGTTGAACCAGGATATATTGATAAGATTCTTATGAAGTATAAAAATTTTTCTAAATATAAACCTCGAACCTTATTAAGGGGTGTTGATTATAAAATAATCTCATGGATAGAAGAAAACCATAAGGATTTGCCAGGCATAACTTTCCAAGTTGAAACAAAAAGAGATTATAGCTTTGGAATTAACGGCTCACATATTTTCGGATACACTAAAGAGATTGGTAAAGATGCTCTACAGAAAAGTAAGGATATTTACTCTATCGGTGATAAAATCGGTTTTATTGGATTAGAAAAAAGCTATGAACCTTTCTTACGTGGTATGAATGGTAAGGAATACTTTATATCTAATTCACGTCAAAAAATAGTTAAGAGATATAATGAAGGGAAAAGTAATATACCACCAATAAAAGGAAATGATTTAGTTTCAACAATCGATTATAGAACTCAGAAAGTAGCCGAAGAATTGTTCAGTAATATTAGAGGTTCCGTTGTAGCTATTGACCCTGAGAGTGGTGAAATATTAGCCTACGTAAGCGCACCGCAATATGATCTCTCAATATTTGCAGATGTTACTTCGACAACTACTTGGGATAGTTTACGGTTCGATGAAGCAAAGCCGTTATTCAATAGAGGTTCAATATCAATGTACCCTCCAGGCTCTACGTATAAAATGTTAATGGCAATCGCTGCCTTGGAAGAGGGTCTTATCTCTCCTACTCAAAAAATTAATTGTAAAGGTGGATTGCAATATGGCAACCGGTTTTTCAAATGCACTCACTACCATGGTAGTGTAAATATGAAAGATGCTATTGAGCAATCGTGTAATACATATTTTTATAAGCTAATATTAAAAATTGGAATTGATAATTTTCATAAGTATTCAACTTTATTTGGTTTTGGCAAGAAAACCAGAATTGATATTTCTCCAGAATCCAAAGGGAACGTTCCGAGTAAAGATTATTATGATAGAATTTATGGAAGAGGGAAATGGACTGATGGATATCTTCTAAATATTGGTATTGGTCAAGGTGAGCTCATTACAACTCCTCTTCAGTTGGCACAATACACATCATTATTAGCAAACTGGGGAATAACAAAAACACCACATTTTGTTAAGGGATATATTGACAGCCAAACTAATGAATTTACCTCACTCCAATTTGATTCTGTGAAAGCTAATGTGAGTAAAAGTACTTTGAAGTTTATTAGGGAGGCAATGTTCGATGTCGTTAATTCAATGAAAGGCACTGCAAAAAATATTAGAATGAGTGAAATATCTATTTGTGGAAAGACTGGTACTGCTCAAAATCCACACGGTAAAGATCACTCAATTTTTATTGCATTTGCCCCATTTGATAACCCTAAAATTGCTGTTGCAACAATTGTTGAAAACGTTGGATATGGCTCTACTTATGCAGCACCAATAACGCAAAAAATTATTAGAGCATATTTGGAAAATAGAAACGAAATCAAATCAGAAAAAATGACAATTAATTTGCAGGAAGAAATGTGAAGATAGGAGCAAAACTACAAGATAAATTTGATTTAGTAATATTCCTTTCGGTTATTGTTCTATTGGGTATTGGTATCGTTGCTATCTATAGTGCCACATATAATCATCCAACTGCAAAAGGAAATATTAATAAGCAATTATTTTTTATAGTTGCATCAATAGCATTATTATTCATACTATATTTTCTTCCTGCACGTACTTTTAGAGTAGTTGCACTTCCTTCCTATATCTTTTCAATATTTATTTTAATTGCAGTTCTGTTTTTGGGGAAGACCGTCTATGGGGCAAAAAGCTGGATGAGCATTGGTGGCTTGGGGTTTCAACCCTCTGAGCTTGCTAAAATTGGTTTAATTTTCTTTTTAGCGCATTGGCTAACAGATACAAAGAGAGATATAAATAATTTAAAGGAATTATTCTATACAGTAATCATAGCGCTATTTCCAATCTTCCTAATTTTATTGGAACCTGATATGGGAACAGCTATTGTGTATGGTAGTATTTCTTTAGCAATGATTTTTTGGAGTGGAATTAATCTGTTTGGTTTATTTGTAGTGCTATCTCCTGGAATGATATTGTTTGCTTCTCTTTTTGGAACAATACCTTTTATTGCTGCGTTATTATTGGTTATTGTAGCACTTTTATTTTTTAAGCAAAATTTATTTATTAGTGGAAGTGTTTTTGTAATGAACTTATCAGCGGGATTCATTTTTGAGTTTATTCTTAAAATATTAAAACCTCACCAGGTTAATAGAATCAGATCATTTGTTGACCCGACTGCCGATCCACTTGGCTCTGGGTATAATGCCCTTCAGGCTAAGGTTGCAATGGGTTCTGGAGGTTTCTTAGGAAAAGGATTTCTTGAGGGGAATCAGACACAGCTAAGATTCATTCCCGAACAATGGACGGATTTTATCTATTGTGTTATCGGAGAAGAGTTTGGTTTTTTAGGAAGTATTTTTTTAATTGCTATTTTTTTAGTACTCTTTCTAAGGTTATTAAGCCTGACTTCTCTTGCTGGTGATAGGTTTGGAAGAATTACAATAGTAGGAATTCTTGCTCTGTTTTTTATTCATTTTTCAATAAATATTGGAATGAATTTAGGAATAACACCAGTAATTGGTTTACCACTTCCTTTTGTTAGTTATGGAGGAAGTTCACTATTGACCAATATGTTTTTGGTTGGAGTAGTATTAAATATTTATAAAAACAGAAAACATCATGTATAGCAAGGGAAACAGATGAATGCAATAGAAAAAATTACTAATAGATTAGAAAAAGGATTCCATATTTGCGTTGGATTAGATAGTGATATAAATAAAATTCCAGAATATTTGAGAAGTGAAGAAAATGCTGTGCTAAAATTTAATAAAGCAATTATTGAAAGTACAAGTGATATTGCTGCAGCTTTTAAAATCAATTTTGCGTTTTATGAAAAAGAAGGTTCAAAAGGGATGGAACTTCTTTCTCGTACTCTGGAATTAATTCCTGACGATGTACTTGTTATTGGTGATGCAAAACGCGGTGATATCGGGAATACGTCGAAGATGTATGCTCAATCAATGTTTGAGCATTATAACTTAGATGCATCAACTCTAAGTCCATATATGGGACATGATTCTCTTTCACCATTTATTGATTACTCAAAAAACATTCATTTCATTTTAGCTTTAACTTCGAATCCTGGCTCGTTTGATTTTGAGAAATTAGATTTAGCTTCTGGGAAAAAAGTCTATCAAGAAGTTATTACAAAAGTAAGTGAGTGGAATAAAAGCAAAAACCTTGGAATTGTATTTGGTGCCACAAATTTGGAAGAACTTAAAGAAAATATTGAAAATTTTGGTGATTTATTTATTTTACTTCCTGGCGTTGGTGCTCAAGGTGGCGATCTCGAAGGGATTGTTAAAACATTCAAAGAGAATTCTAATAATAAATATATTATAAATGTAAGTCGTGCACTTATCTACGCAGATAGTTCAGAAAAATTCGCTGAAGTTAGTAGAAATGTTTTAGTGAATTATAACGCAGTAATTAAAAATGTTTAGTTCATGATATTGGAATACTTTAACATTAAAACCGCCAAGGTTTTGGAAACTTTGGAGGTTTAGTTGCTAAATTGCTGACAACAAACTAACCACTCACAATTTATTATTCATGCTCACAACATTTGCCGTTTAACATAAGTATAACTATTTTTTATATATCCAATTATTAGATAAGCTACTAATTGAGCAACAAATGAGAAAGCCTCAAGACATAAGTGAAAATGAGCTCCAACACATTTGGATAAAGCAATCTTTCACTTCAGCTCTCCAAACTCAATCCGGTGATGTAATTTCAGTTCTTAATGTTGGTGAATTAAATAGTGATTCATCTGGTCCAGACTTTAAGAATGCTCGCATCAGAATTGGTTATTTAGTATATGTAGGCGATATTGAGATTGATAGTGAATATAGTAATTGGAAGTCTCACGGACATAATATTGACGCAAAGTATAATAAAGTTATTCTCCACGTTTCCTTAATTAATAAAAACAACCATCATTATATCTATACTAAAGATGGACGGAAAGTTCCGAACATTACACTTTCAAAATTTGTTAAAAAAGAATTTTATGAAAAAGTAAATGCAGAAGTTCAGAAAAAGAATGATAATGTTTCAAAATTGTTGAAATGCTCTGCTGTTTCTGATGCATTAGAAATGTCGAAGAAAAGAGAATATGTAGCAAAATTGGGAGTTGAAAGGTTTAGTAAAAAATGCAATCGCACTTATGAAAGACTTAAAGAACTTGCATATCTAAGCGAATTGAATATTAAAGAACCAACAATTAAATATAGCCTGAGACCAGAATTCAAGAAAAGAGAATTTTCTAGTGAAGATTTTAGAGAAAAAACTCTTTGGCAACAACTTCTTTATGAAGAATTATTTGAAGCACTTGGTTACACTCAAAATAAACAAATAATGCTAAAACTATCGAGAGCTGTGAATATTGATTTTGTGAAAAACAATATTAACAATAAAGAGTCGGAAAGTATCGATTCAATATTCTTCAATGTGGCTGGGTTAATTCCTAAGGTCAAGAGTTTGCCAAAGGAAGAAGTTTCAGAATATACTTTAAAATTAGCGAATGAATGGGAGAGGATTGGAGCAACTTATGATGGTGAAAGATTTGATGAAACAGATTGGCATTTTTTTAGAATACGCCCTCAGAATTTTCCAACAGTCAGAATTGCTGGTGGTATAAAATATCTAGATATGATTTTAAATCAGAATCTAATTGGAACTATAATTACAAAGATTGAAGAGATTAGGAAAATACCTATTTTAATTAATTCAATACGTTCACTTTTAATTATTAGATCAAGTGGATTTTGGAAAAATCATTATATTTTTGATCAACAATCTAAAACTGAGATTAAATATTTTGTTGGTGTATCAAGAGCTGACGAAATATTTGTGAATGTTTTGCTACCATTTTTCATGGTCTACTTTGATGCGTTTGGTAAAAAAGAACTATCAAAAAAAGTATTAAAAATTTATAATGAATATGAACAAAGGGGGGATAATAAAATAACTCGTGAAGTGGCAAAGAGTTTACAAATTACTCCACTGCTTAAAAATACAATTTATGGCCAGGGTATGATTGAGCTTTACCGTAGTTATTGTTCAAAATCAAAATGCTTGGAATGTGAAATAGGGAAAGTGGTTTTTAATTAAAATGAATATTAATTACACATGTTGAAAGAAAGATATTAAAACCTTAGAGGTTTGTTCTCAAAATAAAATAACAATTGCACAAAATTAAATATTAAAAAATAAATTGGTTGTACAAAAACCTCTAAGGTTAAAGCAATAGTCAAAGCAAATAGCTTAGGTTAATTATTACTACCACTAATTTTATCAATTTCATCTCTTAGTTTAGCGGCTCTTTCATAATCCTCTTTTTGAATTGCTTCACGAAGTTGATCTTGCAATGATGCACTTCTAGTCTCTTCTTCAGTAGCTTTCTCCACGCTCTCATTAGTTGACTGAGCAAAAATATCCCGTTTATCATCTTCTGATGGAATAAAAGATGCAAGTTTCATAACGGATTCTGACACAAAAATTGGAGCTGTTGTTCGAACAGCCAAAGCTATGGCATCACTCGGTCTGGCATCTATACTATTTTCTATTGAAGAAATTTCAAAGTTTATTTTTGAATAAAATGTGTTCTCTCTCAATTCGTCAATTGTAATCTCTGTTACAGTTGCACCAAGATTATCAACAAGGGTTTTTAGGAGATCGTGTGTGAGCGGTCTTGGTGGAGATATCCCTTCAAGTTCAAGAGCAATTGCTTGTGCTTCAAATTGTCCAATGATAATTGGCAATCGTCGTTTGCCATAAGTCTCACGCAATAGCAGGGCATATGCACCTCCAGCAGAGGGGCTTGATGATAATCCTAATATTTCAACTTGAACTTTATCCATTAGATTAGTCTTTCTTTAATTCATTTATTAGTGCGGGAAGTACTTCAAAAGCATCTCCTACAATGCCATAATCAGCTAGTTGAAAAATAGGAGCATCTTTATCTTTATTTATTGCAACAATAAATTTTGAGGATTGCATTCCAGCAAGATGTTGAATAGCTCCAGAAATTCCAACTGCAATATATAAATTTGGAGAAACAGTTTTACCAGTTTGTCCAACTTGGTCGCTATGAGGTCTCCAACCTGCATCTACAACAGCTCTAGATGCACCAGTAGCTGCTCCTAGTATACCAGCTAATTCTTCTATCAATCCAAAGTTTTCCGCTGCTTTCATTCCTCGTCCACCTGATACAATTATATCAGCTTCAGCAACATCAAGCTTTCCCTCGGCTTTAGTTACAGAAACAACCTTGTTGGCAAGATTCAATTCATCAACACTTTTGGTAATTACTTCTGCTTTTGCATCTGAGATATCTCCTATAGTAAAAACATTTGGACGAAGAGTGTAAACATTATTCTCCAAGTTCGATTCTACTTCAACTAAAGCTTTACCAGCGTAGACTGGTCGTGTTGCAACAAGATTATCATTATTGAAATTAAGTGATGTGCAATCCACAATTATACCCGCATTTAATTTTACTGCCAGTGGTGGTGCAAGGTCTTTACCCATTGCTGTATTAGATAATAGTATTGTATCAGCACTAATATCTTGAGCAAATCTAATTAATAAATTGGAATAAGCAGATTCAGAATAATTTGCTAATTCACTATTTTGAAGATGTGTTACTTTTGATATTCCATAAGCTCCAATGTTTTCAAGGTTATTAATAGTATCTCCAATTATAACAGCCTCAATATCAATATTTTTGGAGGCAGCTAATCTACTCCCTTTTTTTATAACTTCAAATGAAGACTTTTTAATTTCACCATCGCGTTGTTCAACAAAAACTAAAAATTTATTTGTCATTATTATTAACTCCCTTAAATAACTTTTGCTTCTTCTTTTAATAAACGAACCAATTCTGGAACTGCACTTGCATCTTCACCAACAATTTTGCCAGCTATTTTCTCTTCTGGCTTCTTAATTGTATTTACAATAACATGAGATTCAGTAAGTTCAATATCTTTCTCTTCAATTACTTTTTTCTTTGCTGTCATTATTCCTTTTAATGATGCGTACCTTGGTTCATTAAGTCCTTTTTGCGCTGTAATAACTGCCGGAAGTGAAGTCTCAATGCTCTCTTTTCCACCTTCAATTTCTCGTTCAGCAGTAATGCTTTCTCCATCCAAATTAAAAGCAGTAGCAGTTGAAACAATATTATAATCGAGAAGTGAAGCAACTAATTGTCCTATAATTGAAGAATCGTAATCAACCGATTGCTTTCCCATAAAGATTAGTTTTGCGTCTTGATTAGTAATCTCAGCAGCAATAGCTTTTGCGGTTGCCATTGAATCTAATGATGAGTTCGATTTGAGCAAGATTGCACTATCAGCACCCATTGCTAATGCTTTTCGAAGAGTCTCTTTGTTAGTATCGTTTCCTAAAGAGAGGGCAATAACTTCGCCACCAACTGCCTCTTTTGTTTTTAATGCTTCTTCAATTGCAAATTCATCATACGGATTTACAACATAAGTAACACCATTAGAGTCAATGGTTTTTTGATCTGAAGATATGTTAACTTTTGTGGCTGTATCAGGCACATGGTTAACACAAACAACTATTTTCATTTTTTCTCCAATAATTTTTTACTATAAAGTTTAATAATAAAATATAAGTAAATTTTCCTTTATTATAGTAATTTAATAACTTTTGAAGTTGAAAAAATTGGAATAAGATTGTGGACAATGTGCAAATAGAAGGAATTGTTGAAACACTTGAGGAAGAAAAGATATCTGTTGGACTTCCATTCAAAGTCGTTCTCTACAATGATGAAATTCACACATTTGATGAAGTAATAGTTCAATTAATTAAAGCTGTTGGTTGTACTTTTAAAGAAGGTCGTAGCTTTGCTTTTGAAGTTCATGTAAAAGGGAAGGCTCTTGTTTTTGGTGGTGATTTACCATCGTGTTTAAAAGTAACTTCTGTTCTCGAAGAAATAGCATTGCACACACAAATACTTTCTGAGTAAATTTCAATTTGAAAAATATTTTTTGAAACAAAATAAATTAGGATAATTATATGCAAATAGGTTTAGTAGGGCTACAATATTCTGGGAAGACAACATTATTTAATACAATTGCTGGAATAGAAGAGGCAGAAATGCTGATGGGCAAAGAGGAAGCAACTATTGAAGTTGTAAAAGTGCCAGATGAAAGACTTGATAGATTAAATGAAATGTTCAATCCTAAAAAATCTGTCAATGCCACTATAGAAATTTTCGATATACCGGGCTTAAAAATGTCGGATGATGGTAAGGTTAAAATTACTTCACAATTTTTAAATAATGTTAAAAACAATGACGCCTTATTTTATGTTGTGCGACAATTTAGCAATGGTGCGGTTGCTCATCCGATGAATACAGTTGACCATGTTAGAGATATCGAGTTTCTTGAAACCGAATTCCTTTTTTATGACTTAGCATTTCTGGATAATAGAATTGAGAAACTGAAAAAAGATATTAAGAAAATAAAAGATGAGAAAGCAATTAAAGAATTACCAATCATTGAAAAATGTTTTGCTCATGTTGAAGAAGAAAAGCCACTGAGAACTTTGGAGTTAAACCCAGATGAATTAAAAATGCTTTCTGGATATCAATTACTTTCAATGAAGCCTCTATTAATTGGGGTTAATTTTGATGAAAATTCGATTGAAGATGTTGAAGGAATATTAAATGAAATTCGTGAAAGTTTATCAAATAAAGGTGAAACAATAGTACCATTTTTCGGAAAATTGGAATATGAACTATCAAGCATGGATGATGAAGATAGAGCAACGTTTATGGAAGATTATGGAATTAAAGAATCAGCTCTAGCGAAAATATTAAGCTCAGCCTATAATAAACTGGGTCTTCAATCTTTCTTTACAGTTGGTGAAGATGAAAATAGAGCTTGGACTATAAAAAAGAATTATACTGCTCAAGATTCTGCTGGAGTAATTCATACAGATTTTTATAATAAGTTTATCCGTGCAGAAGTTGTACATTATGATGACTATATTACTCATGGCTCTTTTAGTAAATGTAAAGATGCTGGAGTTTGGAGATTAGAAGGAAAACAATATATAGTAAAGGACGGAGATATTCTTAATATACGTCATAGCTAAAAATTATAATATAAGGAGTATACATGTCAAAGTCGGCAATAGAAGGTTTAGAACCAAAATTAGTTTGGGAGTATTTTTATGGAATAACACAAGTTCCACATCCCTCGAAGAAAGAAGAAAAAATTAGAGCACATGTTAGAGAATTTGCAACTTCAAACAGTTTTGAATTTGTTGAAGATGAAGTTGGAAATATCGTGATAAAAGTTCCAGCAACACCTGGATATGAAAATGCTCCGACAATTGTTATTCAAGGTCATATCGATATGGTCTGTGAAAAAAACAAAGGAACAGATCATGACTTTGATAATGATCCGTTGAAAATTTATCGTGACGGTGATTGGATAAATGCTGAAGGAACAACTCTTGGGGCGGACAATGGAATTGGTGTAGCTGCTGGAATGGCTGCTGCTACAGACCCATCAGTTACTCACGGACCATTGGAACTATTATGCACGGTAGATGAAGAGACTGGCATGACTGGTGTAAATGCACTTCAACCAGGATTCATAACTGGAAAAACTCTATTAAACCTTGACTCTGAAGAGGATGGTGCTTTTTATGTTGGATGTTCTGGAGGTCAAGACACACGTGGTTATTTTGAATTAAATTATGTTGATAGTGCCTCAAGTTTAACTTCATATGATCTTATGCTTACTGGATTAAAAGGTGGTCACTCTGGATTAGATGTTGCAAATGGTAGAGCAAACGCAATTCGTATATTAGCTCAGTTGCTAAATAGAATTGAAGCAGAAATTGAATTTGAATTAGCCGCAATATCTGGTGGTTCACTTCGCAACGCTATCCCTCGTGAGTCTGAAGTGACAATGTTAATCAATCCTTCTGACGAAGCAAAAGTTCAAGAAATAGCTACCAAATTTGTAGCTGATACTTCACTTGAGTTTAGTGTGAACGATCCAGGTTTAGAAATTATTTTTAATAAAAAAGACTCTAAAGATGAAAAAGTATTTACAAAAGAATTTGTGAGCAATTTAATAAAAGTTCTTTTAGCTGCACCTCATGGAATTTCAGCAATGAGTCCAGACATACCCGGGTTAGTCGAGACCTCTACAAATTTAGCAACTATTGGAATAATTGATAACCAATTGGTAGTTGGTACAAGCCAGCGTAGCGCAATTGATAGTGCAAAATGGCATATCTCGAATATGGTAAAAGCAGTATTTGAGCTTGGTGGTGCCGATAAAGTTGATACTGGCGATGGTTACTCAGGATGGCAACCTAATATGGATTCTGAATTACTCAAAATATCCAAAGAGGTTTACAAAGAGAATTATAATTCGGATCCAGAAATAAAAGCAATTCATGCTGGGTTAGAGACAGGGCTACTTGGAGCTAAGTATCCTGGAATAGATATGATTTCATTTGGACCTACAATTGAAGGTGCTCACTCTCCTGATGAAAGATTAAACATTCCAGCAACAGCTAAATTTTATGATTTAGTAAAAGCAATTTTATTAAGATACACTAAATAGATTATAGTATTTTTAAGTAGCGGATGGGCATGCCCGTTCGCTATCTAGAAATTTGAGATGATATGAAAATAGTAACAGAATACGAAAGCGTAATTGCAAAACATGACATTTACAAAACCCCATCAGTTGTTGAGACTAAATCTATAATTCCAGTAGAGTTAAGATTCTTCCCTAATTTGCTTAACATATTTTTCTTTGCAAATAGATTAACTAGAAAAAATGTATATGACCGATATAACTGGGTTAATTCATCTGTTATGATTATGGATGGATTAGAAAAAGTTGGTGTAAAAATTGAAATTGATGGAATGGATAATATAAGTTCATTTGATGGACCAGCAGTTTTTATTGGTAACCATATGAGTACTCTGGAAACAATTGCATTACCAAGAATTATTAATCCGGTAAAACCAGTGGTTTTTGTTACCAAAGAAGAGTTAAATTCTACTCCACTTTTTGGGCCAATTAATAGTTCACGTCATCCTATTATTGTTGGAAGAAAAAATGCACGTGAAGATTTAATGCAAGTAATGCAGCAAGGTGCCGATAGATTAAAAGATGGACGCTCAATAATTTTATTCCCACAAAAAACCAGAAGTCCAATTTTTGATCAGAGTAATTTTAATACTCTTGGTGTAAAATTGGCAAAGAGGAATAATGTTCCAGTAGTTCCAATTGCGTTAGTTACAGACGCTTGGGGAAATGGAAAAATAATGAAGGAATTTGGAGCAATTGATATTAACAAAAAAGTCCATTTCTCATTTGGCAAACCAATGGATATAACTGGTAACGGAAGTGAGCAACACCAGCAAGTAGTTGAGTTTATTATTTCTCATCTAAAAAAATGGGGAAGGGAAGAACTTATT
>Ga0164315_10002439_pt1 | contig 14228 bp, 9 predicted proteins | sample GuaBasSedimGuay6_FD_113737 | JGI IMG/M metagenome (GOLD analysis project Ga0164315, IMG submission 113737) | Subseafloor sediment microbial communities from Guaymas Basin, Gulf of California, Mexico - Guay6, Core 4569-2, 0-3 cm | ecosystem: Environmental > Aquatic > Marine > Hydrothermal vents >... | reverse complement strand
AATCCTTGTAGTTATTACCAGTTTATCCTTTCTTATAAGCAATCCTTGTAGTTATTACCAGTTTATCCTTTCTTATAAGCAATCCTTGTAGTTATTACCAGTTTATCCTTTCTTATAAGCAATATTTGTAGTTATTACCAGTTTATCCTTTCTTATAAGCAATCCTTGTAGTTATTACCAGTTTATCCTTTCTTATAAGCAATCCTTGTAGTTATCGAGTTATTTCAAAGTGATCACAATAGAATCGCTGAAAAATATCCGAGTTCCCGTTTTAATTTCCCGGCGTTCCCCAGCAGCCATAATGTCTGATTTGCTGTTAAATCCGGTTGAGTCAGCCTGACTTAATACGTTAATAAAATACTTGTCATCTTCCTTAAAAAAGAGCGCATGTTGTCGGGAGAGAAAAGGATCATGGTTGCGGTATTTGAGGAGATCAATATCAGGGTAATGTCCTTGTTCGGTATCCCGGCATCCTATGGATAACTCATCAACATCAAAAGGAATTTCAGAAACGGAACCCCCTTCATATAACACCGTTTGATTCCCTTCAACCACCAGCATGGGGTAAGAAGCAGCCGTCGATTCTGGATAATCGTCATCAATGTGACTAGAGGGTTCAACCGGTTTAGCCAATGATAAATCCGTATTAACCGGTTGTGACTGCGTAACGGTTGACGCTGTTTTATGGGCTGGTAATGCCGGTATGGGATTTTCCCACAGTCCACCGCACTTAGGGCATATATTGCCTACCATGGTACCCACAGATCCGCAACCATTAATACCGTCAACTAATTGATTTGGGTCACAATAATATTCAGGTGCATCAGCCACGGATACCGTTTTAGTTGGGGTATTATCCACAGCCGCTTTAGCTTTTGGCACTTTCACCTCAATAGGAGAAAGATCACACCCACATTCTTCGCAAATAACTTGGCCGTGTGTATAGGAATGGCCGCAATCTGGGCAATTAGGCATTGTTTACTCCTTTATCCGCAATTTTTTCTGAGTACCCGCCGCAGCTTGGCGAGCATCTGATTCTGTTAAAGTACCACCTTTTAATTTTTTGATGGTACCCTCGGCAAGACGTTGCATATCTGAATTACCCCGTTTTTTAATCGTGCCCCAAAGTTTGACAGCCTGATCAACATCGCCGGCTTTGCGGGCTTGATCAGCCTTGATTCGCTGTGACTCAACAAAGGCATCATTAACACGCGCTTTGACTTCATGATCCATAGCCGAAATCATAGCTTCTGTATTACTATATTCTACAAAAATATCTTGTGACAGTTTTTGATTAGAAAGCCCCATAGAAGGCACATCATAATAAACCGTGACTTGGGCAAAATTCTTACGCCCCGGCGTGAGTTGTGGATGTTTTACATTGAACAACACTTCCAACCCTTCTTGGCGTTGCACGGGTAGGGTATGCTGTCGCCAAGTGCGATTAGCATCCAAGCGAATTTTACCATTATAAGTGGCTTGTGGATGCACGGTATAAGAATCGATAGCCCGATGTTTACCCAAAAACCGGATTTCCAGTTGGATATTATCCGCTACTTGATCTTGGATGGCATTAATACGATCCAATAAATAAGTGAATCCTTCACTAGAATCACGCATATCCCACACCGTATCATTGCTTAATGCACAAAGTTCATTCATAAAATCAGCATCATAGTTGCCAAAACCGAGGCCGGTAATCGCGATATTTTGCTCAACACACAGCGAAGCTGCCTGTAATGCCGTCCGGTTTGAATCTGGCATACCATCTGTGAGGATCAATATACGCTTCAATCGGTTTTCCCCTTCTTTTTGCAGTTCATGCCGGGCATGTTCAAAAGCTTCAGCCATATTGGTTGTGCCACCGGCCCCGACATTGGATTGATAAAAACGTAGATGAGACCATTCCCGAAGTCTATCATGTTGATTAGAAAGGGGATAAAAAGTATTGGCATGACTACCAAATGCTACGCCAGTAATCCAATCCGTCGCTCGAAAATAACCAATAAGTTCCCCCAAGGTTTTGACCACATCTGCTTGTGGCTGTCCTTCCATTGAACCACTATTATCCAATACCAACGCAATTTTGGTTTCGGTTTCACCAAAATTAACCGTCTGATTAGGTTCAAAGCGAACCAGAATTGAATTTTGCGTTTCCTCGTTTGCAACCGGGATGGTTTTGACTAATGTCTTTATTTTTAGACTTAATGGCTCCACTTTTATTTTCCTCTGAAATGGCTTTGCGGAGTGCAAGGTTAACTTGCACGAAGAATAAATAGAAATAACTACAAGGATTACTTATAAGAAAGGATTGGATTGTACCCTTACCCTTAATGGCACGCACGATAGGAATTCAGCACCGGCTGGGCGAAATAAATTATTCATGGTGGCGTGGTTTGAAAATATTGAAGGTGGCACTTGGAGTTCAAAGCGAAGCTTTGTGCAGTTCCAGGTAGTTACACTGGCTATATTAATATAGCCCCGTTGGGGCTTTAAAACTTTAAAACTTAGCACCGAAGGTGCGTACTATTAAAGCCAAGGGCAACGCCCCTGGCTGTTCTTGCCTGTTTAACCACCACCACCAATGCTGTGACATTATCACCTGTCCCTTGAATATCCTGTGCCGTAATTGCTTCGCTGACAAGTTTTTGGGCAATGGCATTCGGATCGTCAGACTGTTTTAGAATAGAGGCTATTTCACTATCCGTCAGAAAATCATGTACCCCATCGGAACAAAGTAATAACTTATCGCCGGGAACCCATTGAAAATAAATCAGTTGGCAATTCGCCGCGACATCTTTTGGAGATTTTGGAGCAATCTCTTTTGGGTTTTCGGATGACGGTGCAAAATCACCCACCCAACACGCTAAACTGCCCGCATCCTCTTTTGCAGCAGCCTCAGCAAAACTTTTGCCGTCCATCAGAGATTCCCACCGCCCATTTTGATCTTCCGTTAATCTCTCAAGATAATTGGCAGAAAACAGATAAGCCCGTGAATCCCCCAACGAGACAACCGTCACAAAATCCGGTGATAGATAAGCGGCTACCACAGTGGCACTCATCGGATCACAAAATTGGTTGGCTTCACGAGAAGCATTTTGTTCTTCCAAAATATACTGCCCAATAATAATGTTGGCTTTATTAATCTGTTGCGGTAAAAACCGCCCGGCTTGTTCAGGCGTGAATTCTAATAGAGAAGTGTGATTCTCTGTCAGCGTTTTAACAACAATCTCTGACGCTTTTTCTCCCCAACCACTCTGAGAGACTCCATCAGAAACCACCACAATTTGCTTTGTCGGGTTGCAATCACAAGCATCCTCCTGATTATGATCAAACTTACGCCCGACATCACTGTGCATGCCTACAATAAGTTCTACGGGTTCCGGTTCCTGATGCTGGCGTTGTTTCAATTGCGGTTTCAATAATGACAGAACCTCAGCGGCGGCTGGACGTAATTCCGGTTGGGGTTGCATACAACCCAGTAAAATCCCCCATAAACCCACCGGCATCTCAGGATACCAAATTCTTGGAGACGGTATCTTATCCAGATTGGGTTGAAAATGTCCCAAAATACCCCCTGAAATAATCCAGTACCAAATTCTGGCAACCGTAAAAATATCAGAGACTTGTCTTGCAATACTTTCCTGATTTAATTCTGGGGCAATGAAAGCGGGATTAAGATTGCCAGTAAATTCAGTTTCCTGAGAACAAAGTTTATGCCCAACACATAATCGCACTTTTCCGCTTGGTGTCACATCCAAATCTGCCGGCGTTAACGTTGGTACACAAAAACCGTTTTCATGTATATGCTCAATAAGTTCAAATAGCCCTAAGGCAAGAGCAGCAGGTTCTAATATATCAAGGTTTTCTCCTTGTACTGACGGATAAACCAGTAACAAGTAAGTGTCATCAATATCTTGTGATTCAATCACTTGTGTTGGCAATAAGATGACTTCATTTTTCAGTTTGATTCTTTCTCGTTGCGCTTCCGTCACAAAATGCGCGGGGCTATCCGTATTAACTGACCAGACTTGGATAGAGGCCATATTGGTTTCTAGTTTGTAATAAGTTTCTCCTGATGAGGTTTGTTGCTTGGAAAACTTCTGAAACCCATTGAGTAATTTTATGGCCTCACAAAAATTTTCTTGCTGTGGCAAATAACCCAGTAATGAAGCCACTGGTATTTGGGCACCACACTGATCAACGCATGAAATATCACGATAATCGGCAAAAGCAAGGTTTTCAGCACCACAGTCAGGACAAGAAACGATTTCCTGAAACAAGTTTGCATCACAGTTTTGGCAATTTGTTGTACCTACTGGTAACGAACAAGCACAATTTGGACAGGGTAAGTTTTTTTCTTCACTGTTTGAATTTACGTTCATAAGGGTAATGGGTAATGGGTAATGGGTATAGTTGCACGCCAAACCGTAAAGCGTTTGCCAAACGCTTTACGGTTTTTACGGCTATGCACGCAAGTCGTTCGTAGGGTAAGCGAGTTGCCATGATTTCAAAAACACCAAAAATCGTACCGCATGCTTTGGAAGGTGCGTACACTAAACCGTAAAGCGTTTGCCAAACGCTTTACGGTTTTTACGGGTGAGCTTTTTACTTGATTTCACAATTGAGCACCCGTTCATAACCCACCGCTACCACGCTATAACTATGCAATCGTAATTGATTCCCATAACGAGATTGCAAGGTTTTCCTATAATTTTTCAGTTGGCTTTTGGACTCTGCTAACTTTTCTTTGACGGTTTTTTTAGTCAACAGTTCGTCATCGCTCAGTTGTTTCACCTGTTTTGCGCTTAAACCCAACTCTTTTAACTTGATATACTTAAATTCTATCAAAACATCCAATAATTGATAGCGGCGCATATCGGGGCGGACTATCATGGTTAAGTCGGCGTATCCCCGTCCTAATGCAGGTTCTGAGTCCATAATGTAAAAAGTATCATTGAACAACAATGTCAAAAAAGCGGTTTTTATCAAAAGTTCATTCGTCCAACGATAATCGCGATTACTAAACGCGCTAAAATAGGTTTGCACCATGAATTGACATAACGGTTGCAAATCGCCGGTTTGATAAAATTGTTGAACGAGACGTCTCGCTTCTTCTTTTGTCGTCCACTCAGGCAAAAGTAGTTCTTGTATCCGTTCAACATACAATTGACGCATCACCAAATTAGGTATCTTTAAAACCAATTCCCCATTTGAAGTGTATCCACCAAAGGTTAACACGCCAAAATAATACAACAATGAAGCCATAAAGGGGGTATCTTTGGTGCCTGTCAACATCTCATTGACACCAAAGCGGGAAGCCAATTGAGCAATGGCTAACGGTTTCTGTTCATTTAACGCCGAAGCTATCACTTGTTCCCCATGAGGCAAAAGAGATACATAAATGATTTTGCCTCTATCCATCGCCAAGTTCTCATCTAATATTTGGCGCGGATATTGACAGGTATCCTGTAAATGCTTCAAAAAATAGAGTGCTAAAGTCGAATTGTAAAGTAACGATTCTTGCTCATCAAAAAAACGATAGCCATTATAAAAGGCACGCATCACCGCTAAGGTTTCATTGACTTGTTGCTCTTCAAACCCACATTCTAATGCGATTTGTTGCAACGCTGCCAAAATTTCCGCTTCCCAAAAACCACACAAATCATTGAATTTTGGATATTGATAAATATTTTCAGCGATATTGAAACCACTGCTAATATCACTCATCACCACTGGCGAAACCCCAGTAATAAATATCCGATCAATACCCAAACCCTTGGTACCCGCTTTAACCGCTTTGAATACCGCTTTTAACGCGCCTTCCCCTTGAACCAACGCTTCATATCTGTTCCGACTATTTGATTGTCCAGCCATCATGACTTCATTGGCAAAATTATCATATTCGTCAATCAACAAATACAGTTTATATGGTGTGCTTTCAAGGGCAGCCAGTACTGATTGCAAAGAACGCAAAGCATCAGTGGGATGGAGTTGAACCTCATGTTCCAAAAAATCCCTATAACGGACAATAAAGTGTTCAATGCAGCCATTGATATGATTGTGCAACCGTTGCCGAATATCTTCGGCACTGCCGGTCGAATCTACGGCTGAAAAATCCCAATTCATCACAAAATAGTGATTATGCTTAAGCGTGGGATTTTGACCAATCGCGAGGTGTCCAAACAGTTGTTCAAATTGTTTGGCTTTTGCCACATCGTAATAATTTTCTAGCATAGAAAGCACCAAGCTTTTGCCGAAACGACGAGGGCGTAAAAAAAGCAGATATTCTCCGGTTTCTTCAATGATTGGAATCTTGTTGGTGCGATCCACGTAAAAATAACCGTTGATGATAATTTTTTTAAAATCACAAATACCATAAGGGAATTTCACGGTGTCCTCCTTGTGTCTGTTATAGTTATCCAGAAAAGTTTTGCCCTTAGCAAAAACCTTCAAGGTTTGGCAAACCTTGAAGGTTTCGTACTGCCCCTCATTGCCCTCATTGCGAAAGTCAGGAAAGCTGATAAATAGGGCATCCCCCCAATGGGCTATTCTATGCACACAAGCCGTTCGTAGGGGCGGCCGGCAAGCGGGTTGCTATGATTTCAAAAACACCAAAAATCGTACCGCCTGTTTGTCCGCCCAACTAGAAGGCGCGTAAATATAAAAATCAGACGCTTAAAAAATTAGGTGCATAGAGTCGCTTTTTAAATTGGGATTGAGTATTAGGAAACCACAAATTGGGGAACCAAAAAAATCAGTTGATTCCGTCAATGCGCTGTACTCTCAGTATAACTGAAGTATGCCGAAAATGGAGAATGAGAAAGGACAACTACCCACCTAAGATGGGACAGTTTATATTTCAATGGATTAGCGTAGGTGGATACGCACTGCGATATCCACCCTACATTTTGTCTCGCCGTCTCAGGTTGCAAGCCGAAAGAACCGGGGTTGTTAGGAATGATAGGGTTTATGAATTCAGACGTTAGGAATTTGTCCCTTTATCCTTTCCCCTTTTCCCTTCAACGAGTACACCCTTTTGTTTGAATCACATCAAGCAGCATAGGTTTAACTTGTGGGTGCCCCACCATCTGGTATTCAAAAACCGAAGTGTAACTTAACACACGTTGTACATAGTCGCGGGTTTGATCAAACGGAATGAGCTCCACCCAAATATCCGGGGACAAACAACCGTATTTTTTCGCCCACCGTTTGGCGCGTTTGGGGCCGGCGTTATAAGCGGCCGCAGCTAACGGGTAATGGCCACCGAATTTATTAAGCATCTCTCTTAAATAGGTTGTGCCCAGTAATACATTGATATCTGGCACCAAAAGAGATTCTCCGGTGTTTTTTAACTTCATTTTTCGCTGACGAGCCATTTGCTTGGCAGTGCGAGGCATCAGTTGCATCAGTCCAAGTGCCCCCGCAGTAGAGCGGGCATCCGTTTGGAAAGCACTTTCTTGACGAATTATCGCATAAACATAAGCAAACTCAAGTCCTTGAGCTTGAGCTTGAGTCAGCACCGTGTCATAAAAGGGTAACGGGAAGCGTATCTTTAAATCATTGTAATGCCCAGCTTTGAAAATGGTAGCAATGGCTTTATCATGCCATCCCCATTCATGGGCAAGCACGGCCGCTGCTTCCAATTCCTCAGTCGTCAACGTTGGTAACACTGCCTGCCATTCCTCACGAGCAAAGGCTGTCAGTCCAACAATGTACAATTCACGAGCGCGTATCACAGCCGCATTATTTTCAACCAGTTGATTTTTAATGTATTTACTGACTGTCAACGATTCTGGCTGGAAGGAATAAGGTTTTCCGAGTCTGTCGGCCGCCAAGAAACCATAGTAATGTCGGTTTTGAGATAAGTCCTGAAATTGTTGTTCAGCATCGTCAGTGTGTCCGGTTTTCTCCAAAGCACGCGCCAGCCAGTATTGCCATTTGAGCTCGTTTTGCTCAGCAACGGATAAAGACGATATCAGTTTTATCACCGCTTGCCAGTCTTGCTGAGCAAGGGCAAATTGTAACATCGCTTGCTTGATCGTTTCATCAACGAAATTTGGGTCTACCTCCTCTAGCCATTGTGCGGCTTTTGGGTGTTTTTGTCTCACGCCCCTTAGTATAATGTGCTGAAACATTTCCATTTTGGCTGCTTCCGTGAAGGCGTAACGTTTCTGGTAATCTTGCCAATAGTTGTAGGCACGAACCACATTTTTGTAGGCTAACCGCTTGAGACCATGTAGCACTATCTCACGGGCGATGGGACTATCAGGATGTTTAAATTTTTTGAGTTCGCGGGCGGGGTTTGTATACATCAGTCGCCAGCGTTTCGCCAGTTTTTGATCGGTTTTAGACAAACCTTTGGCGATAAAGCGAGCCAGTCCCAACTTCCGGTTTTGCATAACAAGGCGAATGCGTTCCCAGCGCAATTGATTGGTGATGATTTCATTGTCGTAGAGGTACTTAAACGCCGAATCACACTCGTCAGGCTGCGATTTTCCAACAACCCATAAATCTTTTGCCTCGTCCAATTGCCCTTTTATGTGACCTTGCGTGTGAAGATGGGCTTGGAGATAGTAGCACCGCAAGATGGTGTCTTCTTGCGGCGTGTAAGCTGCAATGAAAGTTTTCCAATCACGTTTTTTAGCCAGTTGTGATAGCCATGCTTCTCGCAACGGTTGCACAAAGGGACTGTCCTTGTATTGTTCCAAAAATGCGAGGAGAGTTTCGGCCTTCTCTGTCTCAAGGTGAGATTCGAGATAGAGGTAACGCAGATAATGGGCAATGGGATAGTCTTCAATCTGGGCTGACAATCGTTTAAAGGCCTTTAAATCCTCCTTTTCAAGGGCCCCAACAGCATCTTTAAAATGCCAGCGTTGTTGTAGCCAATATTTATTATTGGCCTGTGCGGTTGGCAAGCTACCTAATAGGAAGCTTATGCTCAAAATGTAAAAAATAGTTGTTCTCATCTTAATTCCTATACGGGGAGTACACGCATTGAAGGATTTTACGGATTTATTTTTTAAGACGGATGTGGCTCAATGTTTTCTTCAAAACCAATTAAAATGAACTAGAACCTCTTCACATTATCACCTTTTTCAAGATAACGAAGTATTGAAAAAATCGAGAATCGAGAATCGAGAATTTATCTTCATTGTTCGCTATTCCCAATTCCCAATTCCCAAAACATCAAGTTTTTCGCCGCGCCTGTGCCGCAGTGAGAATGCCGCGCAAAAGACTGACTTCTGAATCAAAGAGTTGTACTCGATTAAACAAACGATGTAAATGTCGCATTAATTGTCGCGGGTTTTGTGGATCTAAAACTTCAATATCAATCAATGTTTGTTCAAGGTGTTGATAAAATTGTGCTATGGCTTCAGCAGAGGCGGGCGCGGGGAGCGAAGAATTAACATTTTCCAGTTTTAATGCTTCATTGCTAATTCTTAATTCATACGCCAATATCTGTACAGCCGCAGCGACATTCAACGAGCTAAATGTTGGATTAGTGGGAATTTGTACCAAGTAATTACACAATTCTAATTCTTGGTTAGTGAGGCCATATTGTTCCCGTCCAAATACAATCGCTACTCTGCCCGCACATTCCGAGGCCTTTTCTGCACAAGCCTTTGGTGTTAATACTGGCCAAGCAATTGTGCGTTGCCGCGTACTTGTGCCGACGATTAGGTGGCAATCTTTTAAACTTTCTTCAAAAGTATCAAATACTTGGGCATTAACCAACACATCATCAGCACCCGTGGCTCGGGCAGTGGCTTCTGCGCTCGGGAAATGTTTGGGTTGCACTAGCCGTAACTGTGACAAACCCATAGTTTTCATAGCTCGTGCTGCTGCGCCGATGTTACCAGGGTGCGTAATACCGACTAATATGATTTGAACGTTGTCAAGCGAAAACATAGGTAAATGGTTAATAGTTAATGGTTAATTGTTAATGGTAAATGGTTAGGTAACTCCAAAAATTTAATATACCACCTATTAACCACAAGGATTGCTCCTACCGGCGGGCAATCCCTTGTGGTTGCTCCGACTGATATATTATTATTTAAGAGTTGCCTTATGACTCGATGCTCATTGTCAACTTAAGCCTTTAGCTTTAAAACCTCAAAAACGGAAACATCGAGTATTAACTTATTGTTTTTATTTAAATGTTTGGCTCTGTATAACAAATGAACATTAACCATTAACCTATTAACGAAGAGATATGTTACAAGACTTAAAATGAAAAAACAACCGGAAATAATAGAGTCTCTGCTTTGCAGGTATTAAAAATGCGTGAGCTACAAAAACTGAAAGTACAACGCATTGAAGGATTTGACGGATTTATACTGGAAGTACAACAGATTAACGGATTTGACGGATTTATTGATGGTTAAATGCCATGATTTGGTGGGACTGCATTGCTCAAGTTCACTCAAAAAAACGATTGCTTGCGCCCACTTGCCCACCAGACTCAAGGCTCATTAAAAAGTTTTTTATTGACTGAATTATATATTGGACATTATACCAATTTAATTTAAGTGCTTGATTTTATTAAATTCATTTATAAAAATGACAATGTCAAATAAATAAATGAGTTACGTTAAATCGGTATAAATTCTATTATTTATTAGATTTGTTGACATGGAAGATCATACTTGTGTAATAAATAGCCCACCGTGAAAGCCAGAGATGTTTTCAAACAGGGGACTATTACTCGATGTTCAAGTTTTTGATGCTCGGCAAGCTTTGCGGCAATCAATTTGTTTAGATATGCAACTCATTGATTTTTAATGAAATGAGTTTTTAGGCACAAAAATAATATTTATTTTGAAATCAACTGTTTACAAAAAATTTGATCATCGAGTATTATGAACTCACCTGTTGAGGCTTCTTTCTTGTCAAATAGGGTACAATTAAGTACATCAGAAATGCCAAATAGTGCCGGAATGAAAACGCCTTGCAATTAACTTGTGTGCCATTTTGAGCTTTGGTAGAAATAATTAACCCATTTATAAATACTTTATGGTGTTAAAATTTTTATTTCGGGAATTTTTCAGTTATTGCTTGATTATTAAAGATAAAAAACTAACTAAAATCTTTTGACAAAAAAATAGTGCTTAAAAAATCGTCAGTTTCAGTTAACCCGTCTGCTCAATTTGACAAAGTTTGACTACCTAAAATCAAGGACTATTGATATAGTTTTCCATAAAAGTTTTGTACCTTAGAAGGCAACGCTCTGCTGTTTGGCACAGCTTGTGGTGTTAAGTTGTTGATATACAAGTTATTTGCCAAATGCGTGCGAAATTGAAATTTCAGTATAAACAATAGGTTAGCCGTTAAGTCCGACAGACTCGGTGGTATCTATATATTGGACTTTGGACAAAATATCCTAAATACTTTTTATATATTTATAAATCAGTTATATTACCAATGTCGAAAAAATAAAACGGATTCGGTTTTAAAAGAAACCCAAGTCAATTCAATCGTTGTAAACGTATGGGTTTGAGAATTGACACTTTTTGAGATTTGGCGGGGGCGATTGACTTTTTGGGGCTCAATTTTCCAATTGGTTTGTTAGAATCACAATATAATAGTCAATTTGTCCAAAGTCCAATATATAAAACTCGATGTTCAAGTTTTTAGTTTTACGACAATAACTTCAATGCGATTGTATATAAAAAAGGATTTTTTTCTCACAATAATCAAACATTGAAGAGAATTTTCCATTATATCAGCTAAGTTATTATTGATAACTCACCATTCGCTTAATAATAAGCTAAAACCTTTAATTTAATATCGAAGTAAATCTTATGGGTAGACTTTATCAATGAAACCACCCACTTAGCCACCCAGTTCCCCAAATCGTGTTCTCTGGAAATATCCATTCTAAAAATGTGGCACGTCTTTGACAAATTGTTTATTTTCAACGAGATAAAAAATAAAGTGGTTATGATTTTATTGAGCGAATGAAGAGTGATAATAGAAATAGTCGGTGGTAATTAATCCTTTATTATTAATCCTTTATTATATACAATCTCTGTAGTTATTGCTTGGGTAGCGAGAAAACTTGAACCTCGAGTAAAAATGCTTAAAAAATCCAACAACTTTAAACCATAACTCAAAATTATTCGTTTTGTAAATCACAATACCTTCGTCAAAACGCTCACATTTGACATGCTGACTGATACTATCCCCAAAGCGACATCAAAGTGGAAATTAACGCATTGATTACTACAACGTTTTGGGTAAATTTATGGTTTTCCAATAGACTTTTATAAAATAAATTCAATTTGCTTAATAAAAAATCAATAAGTTACATTGAACTTTGACGAGGCTCTGATAGTATCAGTGATAGAAAAAAATAAGGACTATAACTATTGTGCGGATAAAGTTCATCATCCATACCAACCAATGTTGATATTTTTTGGCGATTCGATTTTCATTCACCTCGGAGATAATCATGCCAAACACACTGAAAACAAATCGCCTTTTTTTAGGCGCGTTATTGATGCTAAACCCTTCTCAAGTCGTCTTGGCTACTCAAGATTGCGAACATGCCACTGATTTACTTTTCCATGCCTACCATTTGCATCGTCAAGGTGGTGACGCTGCTCAACAAAAGTTATTATTTAACAATTCGTTACAACTTTGCCCTCACCAACCCGAAGTTCATAACACCTTAGCTTCTATTTTAAAGAAGCAAGGCAAGTATGCCGAAGCGATTCATCACTACAAAGAAGCACTTAAATTGCGCCCCAATTTTTCTGAGGCTTGGTATGGATTGGGGGAAACTTATTACAAACAAGAGCGGTTTCCCCTCAGCCTAGAAGCGCACTCACAAGCGTGCCAAACCTATAAGGATTCCAAGGCGCGAATAATAACGTTGTTGGGGGAGAAGTTTTATGCAGTCACTGGCAAAAGCAAGGTTATTGATAAAGAGAATTTACTGGTACTATACAGTATGGAACGTCGTCAAGCCCTCAATGAGAGGCTTTCTGATTGCAAATTGCGATTGCGTCGCGTAAGAAGAAAAACCAGTCGCGTCAGCAAAACAACAGAAGTGCAGCCGATAGTGCCGCCAATACACACTTTTACCAATCTTCGGTTTGACAGCGGCAAAACCGCCTTGCCGGCGGGTACAAAAAAGCAACTTGATGAAATCGCATACGCATTGCAACAAACTCATCCTTCGCAAATCATCAAGATACATAGGCACGCCGACGTACAACTCTTTTGGCATGCCAGCGTGGCTGAAAGTGACCGGCGCAATTTGCAATTGTCACGGGATCGCGCCGAAACCATTATCAACGCCTTAGTAGATCGGGGTATTCCAGAAACACGCCTGAAAATACACCGCCATAGTCATAAACAACCTCTTGTGCGGGGTATGTCACCGGATGCTTTGGCAACAAATCGGCGGGTAGATATTGAGGTGATGCCTGCTGTTACACAATCTGCGGACGATTAGCAAGGAGTATGGAAAAAAATGTGTGATGATTTCAAGTGGAGACTCTTAATCCATTTTGTTTTTGTGGTAATAATAAGTGGTTGTGGACAACAGAACCGCGACAAACAAACTCAAGACAGTGAAAATCAACGTCTGCACGTTGACTCTTTGCACTTACCTTTCATTCAACTTTATCTTGATAAAATTAACCAGCAAGGTGGTATTCATGGCCGTCCTGTCGAATTACTTATTTTTGATGAACAAAACCAACCGGCACTGGCTAGAGAAGTTGCACTAAAAATCATCAAACCAAACCAAGCACTTGCTGTTATTGGTCATTACATGAGTTCTACGTCTATCGCGGCCGCACCAAATTTTTATAAATTTTTCCCCAGGTTCCACCCTCATCGTTATACATAAGTCAAAATGTAGCCCACCTCGGGTTTTTGTTGCCCACCATATAAGGCGATTTCTGGGAAAAAATATACCATTTCCTTTCATCAATTTTGGACTCCAAGAAGTAAAGGAGTCCAAAATTTTGGAAATCGCGCCCTTGGTATATTCTTTTTTCGATCTCGCCTAAGTTTAATGGGCAGGCTACAAATATCATTAACAAAAACACACTTACCCACCCTACAAATATTATTTAAATAAAATGTTTAAAATTAAACTAAGCCTGTAAAGTTTCCAGTACAGACTCGTCTTCAAAACGGTACGTGAAACTTTAACCTCATACCGCTCCTCTCTATATAGTGTGGTTTTACCCATCTTTGCGTTCAAAATGCTT
>Ga0164315_10002438_pt1 | contig 14229 bp, 9 predicted proteins | sample GuaBasSedimGuay6_FD_113737 | JGI IMG/M metagenome (GOLD analysis project Ga0164315, IMG submission 113737) | Subseafloor sediment microbial communities from Guaymas Basin, Gulf of California, Mexico - Guay6, Core 4569-2, 0-3 cm | ecosystem: Environmental > Aquatic > Marine > Hydrothermal vents >... | reverse complement strand
GCACGAAGGGATGGAGAAGTTTATGAAGTGGGTCAACATGATGATGCCCGATGGTGTGCAGATGAACAAAAGCACCCAGACGGGACATTTCGCTGAACTGGAGATTGCTCCCTTGGAACGCGGCTTCGGTCACACGCTGGGCAACGCCCTGCGCAGGTCCCTGTTGTCGTCGATTCACGGGCACGGGATCACCGCCGTTCAGATCGAGGGCGTCAAACACGAGCTGAGCACTATTCCGGGCGTTCTGGAGGACGTGGTCGACATCGTCCTGAATCTCAAACAGGTGGTGTTCAGCCTGTCCGACGCGCCGTCGGGCTGGACCACCATCGATGTCACAGGTCCGGGCGAGGTGACCGCCAGCATGATGGAGGGCCATCCCGACCTGGAAGTTGCCAATCCCGATCACGTGATCTGCACCCTGACCGAAAAGACAGGGTTCAGTCTGCGGGCCTATGTCGACACGGGCCGGGGTTACGTGGATCGTGAGAACCACAACATTCCCGACGAGATGATCGGCGTCATCCGCATGGATACGAATTTCTCACCCGTGCGGAAGGTGAGCTTCCGGGTCGAGGATACTCGCGTGGGCCAGCGGACGGACTACGACAAGCTGATTCTCGGAATCACCACCAACGGTGCGGTCCGGCCCGAAGACGCCATCGGTTTTTCGGCCAAGATCCTCAAGGACCAGCTCCAGATGTTCATCAATTTCGACGAGGCGCCCATTGACGCGCAGGAAGTCGAAGTGAACGAGGAGCAGGAGCGGCTGGTCGAACTTCTTTCGCGCAACGTGGAAGAACTCGAACTCTCGGTCCGCTCGGCCAACTGCCTCAAGTCCGGACATATCAAGACCCTGTTCGATCTGGTCACGAAGAACGAACAGGAGATGCTCAAGTTCCGGAATTTCGGCCGCAAGAGTCTGAATGAAATCGGTGAGATCCTGGAGGGCATGGAATTGACGTTCGGCATGTCCTTCGATCCGGAAATCGCCGAGATGGTACGCGGGGGTTCCGCCTCCTAGGCAAACGTCGGCCTCGGCCGGCTGCACAGCAAGGCGCGCGGCCAGACATGCCCGGCGTCCGATAGAATACTAAGGATGGAATGAGTCATGCGACACAATGTCAGCGGACGTAAACTGAATCGCACTCCGGCCCACCGGAAGATGCTTTACCGTAACCTGGTGACGTCTCTGTTCAAACACGAGCGGATCCAGACCACCGTGCCCAAGGCCAAAGAGGCCCGCATCGTGGCCGAAAAGCTGATCACCTTCGCCAAGAGGGGTGATCTGCACGCGCGCAGGATGGCGGCCCGTAAGGTCATGGAGCCGGCGATCCTGCAGAAGCTGTTCGATGAGATCGGTCCCCGTTATGCCGACCGTCCGGGTGGCTACACCCGGATCATGCGGCTGGGTCCCCGCAAGGGCGACAACGCGGAACTGGCCATTCTCGAACTGGTGGACAACACCGTCCGGCCCAAGCACACCGACACCATGAAGCGGAAGCGCGCGCGCAAGGTTCTCGAGGCCCAGGAAAAGGCTGAAGCCAAGGCCGCCCTGGTGGAAGAGGCCGAGGTCGAAAAGGCTGAAGCTTCAGAAGAAGTTGAAGCTCCTGAAGCCGAGGATTCCGCGGAAGTGGAAGCTCCCGCCGAAGAGGAAGAGAAAAAGGAAGACTAGTTCTTCCGTTTCTCGCCTCATCAAGAACAAGCCCCTGGAGGATTCGTTGCGGCGAAACTTCCAGGGGTTTCTTTTGACCGGTCCGGGGTCCCTGTAATAGGATCCCATTCAAAATGAATGGTTGTGGTTCTGAAAATGTACCCGACCAGCCAGCATTCAGGAGGCTCCGGTGGCAATCTGTCCGGTATGCAACGACACAGCCGAAAAAGCCATGTTGGCGGAAGTCGCCCTGGTCCCCGATACCGCCAGCCGGCTGGTGCAGTGCCCCGCCTGCGGGGTGACTTGGTTCGACCCCCTGCCCACCACCGAAATCCTGAACCGGTTCTACTCCGCGGCCTATTACGACTTCCGCCGCTGGCCGGGCGAGGCCGGGGGTGCCTGGTTTGGCCGCCGGCTCGAAAAGATCGCTCCGACCGGCCGGTTCCTGGATGTCGGTTGCGCCACCGGGTTTTTCCTCAACGGTATCCGGCAGAGTACCGACTGGGAGGTCCACGGGGTGGAATTCAGTCCGGATGCGGTGGCCTACGCCAGGGGCGAACTGGGGCTGGATGTATTGGCCGGCGATCTGCTGGACGCCGGTTATCCCGACGAATTTTTCGACTACGTCCACGTGAACAACGTCCTGGAGCACGTTCTGGACCCGGCCGGCCTGCTGGCCGAATGCCGCCGGATTCTCAAACCCGGAGGCCGTTTCTTCCTGGCAGTGCCCAACGGGGCCAACGACAGCCGGAACCTGATCGAATTCCACCGAAGCGAGGGCATTCCCGCGCGCAGTCCGAGCGGGCACATCTTCTTTTTTCCGGCCCGCACTCTGCTGATGCTCCTGGACAGGTTTGGGTTCACCGCAAACTCCCAAAAGACCGGCAGCATCAAACGGGGGCTGCGCAACGCTGGTATCCTCAAGCGTAAGAAAAACTGGAAAGAGGACCACTATTTCCACCCGGAGTCACAAAACGTTACGGGAGAAAAAGTTGTGGTCGCGCAGGAGGAAAAGAAACCGGATCTCTATTACAGATACCGAAATTTTTCCGCCGATCTGGGAAATCTTCCCGGGCTTCACGATTTCGGTCTCGATTTCCTGTTCGAATGTACCAAAGAGGGGTGATAAACCGGTGGGCGGGTGCCTTCATCCTTTCTTGATCCCCCGGCGGATTTCATCTAAATTCACCGGAGTCCTATCGAGAGATAACGTCCCTCCGCCTGGGTGGGACAGTTTTTAATACAGGATACTTTCCCGCTTGCGGCGGGATCGGTCCTTCCCCGACATCCTCATGGAGTTTGCCTCATGGCTGCAAGGACGCTTTATACAGCCGGCATCACCGGCGTCGGAATGAGTTTCCCCGAAAAACGCCTGACCAATGCCGATCTGGAAAAAATTGTCGACACCAACGACGAGTGGATCTTCGAACGGACGGGCATCAGGGAACGGCGGATCGTCGCCAAGGGAACCGGAGCCTCGGTCCACGGGGCGAAAGCAGCGGAGCAGGCCATGGAGCACGCGGGCATCACTCCCATGGAAGTGGACATGATCATCGTGCCGACGGTTACGCCGGACATGGTTTTCCCTCCCACCGCCGGCCTCATCCAGGAAAAGATCGGCGCCAAAAACGCCTGGGGGTTCGATCTTGAGGGAGCCTGCAGCGGCTTTATTTTTGCCCTGCAGAACGCGCGCGCCCAGGTCGAAGCGGGCCACGCCCGCCGTGTGCTTGTCATCGGGACCGAGGTCATGTCGGCCATCACGGATTACGAGGACCGCAATACATGCATCCTGTTCGGGGACGGGGCAGGCGCGGTGGTGGTCGAGCGGGTGGATGATTCCCGCGGCGGCATTATCGATGCCATCAACCGTCTTGACGGCAGCGGTGCAAAGTACCTGCACATGGTCGCCGGCGGCAGCCTGAATCCTTCCTCCGCCGAGACCGTCGCCGGGCGCCAGCACTTTGTCTACCAGGAAGGCCGGGATGTCTACAAGTTCGCGGTCAAGGGCATGGCGGGCATTACCGCGGAAATCGTGGAGAAAAACGGTTTAACCGGCGCGGATGTGGACCTTTTCGTACCTCACCAGGCCAATATCAGGATAATCAAGGCCGCCCAGCGCCGGGTCGGTCTGGAAGACCACCAGGTCTGCATCACCATCGATCGTTTCGGCAACACGACCTCGGCCAGCATACCTTCGGCCCTGCGCGTGGCCTTGGACGAGGGCAGATTGAAGGAAGGCCATCTCGTCGTCCTGTGCGCTTTCGGCGCCGGGTTCACTTGGGGTTCAACGCTTCTGCGCTGGACCGCACCCTAGGGAATTGACCGTATGATCGAAGTCAAGGAACTGACCCGCCGCTACGGTTCGACCCGGGCGCTCGTCGACCTTTCTTTCAAGGTGGACCAGGGCGAGGTCGTGGGGTTTCTCGGCCCCAACGGCGCCGGCAAGTCGACGACCATGAAAATCCTCACCTGTTCCCTGGCGCCCACCTCCGGTACCGCCTCGGTGTCGGGTTACGATGTCCTGGACGACCCCATCTCCGTGCGGCAAAACATCGGTTTCATGCCCGAGCAGGTAGTACTTTACAATGATCTGTCCGTTCTGGAATTCCTGCGCTTCGTGGCGAAACTGAAAGATGTGCCCGGCAACCGGCTGGCCGGCCATGTGGACGGCCTGATCGATCAGACGGGTCTGGGCGAGGTCCGCCACAAGATGGTGGGCAACCTGTCCCACGGATTTCGCAAACGGGTCGGCCTCGCGCAGGCCCTGGTGTCGGATCCCAAAGTGCTGATCCTGGACGAACCCACCAGCGGCCTGGATCCCCACCAGATCGTGGAAATCAGGAATCTCATCAAGGGCTTTCGCGGGGAACGCACGGTTCTTCTCAGCAGCCACATCCTGTCCGAGGTAAGCGCCGTTTGTGAGAGGGTGCTGATCCTGGACAAAGGAAAGCTGGTGGGTGAGGAAAGTGCCGTGGGTCTGGCCCAGTCCGGTTCCGCGGTAGCGGGCGAGGTCACCAGCACCGTCGTTTTGTCCTGGGACGGCGACCGCGCCGCCGTGGCCGAGGCCCTGGCCAAGGTGGCCGGAGTCGACGAAGTGGTTGTCACCGATGAAGGCGCCGAAGTGATCATCGCCGGTAATCCGGTGGAAGTTCGTCCGCGGCTGGTGGAGTCGGTCCTGCAGGCCGGCGGCCAGCTTCAGAACATCCAGGACAAGGGGCCCAGCCTGGAGGATCTTTTCCTGCGGCTGACGGGTGCGGATTCGGACCGGGAAACCAAGGACCAGTTGTCGAAAGATCGCCCTGGGAGGGACTCATGAGGCAGCTGTGGGCCATCGTAGGCCGGGAAACCGGAGCCTTTTTCAAGAGCGCCATGGCGCCGATGGTGCTGTCGGGATTCCTGGTGGCGGTGGGGCTTTTCTTCACCATTTATCTTCTGGGTTACAGCGAAATGTCCCTGGCGGCCCTGCAAAGTCCCCGCAGCGGCAACTACATGAACCTGGCCGAAGGGCTGTTCCGGCCCATGGTCAGCAATACCATCTTTTTCCTGCTGTTTTTGATGCCCGCGATCACCATGCGGCTGTTCGCGCCCGAATTCGGGTCCGGGCGTTACGTGCTGATCTCCAGCTGGCCGGTACCCGACCATATCTGGGTGCTGGGAAAATGGATGTCCGCCTGGCTGACCGCCGGTGTGATGATCCTGGCCGGAGCCGCCTATTTTGGCGTGGTCTGGTTTTTGGGTTCACCGGAAGTGGGGCCGGCCGTTGTCGCGGTGATCGGAGAACTCCTTTTCGTGGGTTGCCTGGCGGCCTGGGGCGCGTTGGCTTCCAGCCTGTTCAATCACCAAATGGTCGCCTATTTTCTGGCCTTCATCTGGTCCATGTTCCTGTTCATCGTCGGCGCCCTGGAAAGATTTCTGCCCGGCCTTCTGGGGGTTGTCACCCACGAGTTATCCCTGCTCTTCCATTTTGAACGATTCAGCCGGGGCGTGGCCGACACCCGGGACATCCTGTATTTCGTACTGATGACCATCGTGCCTTTGTTTGCCACCACCGCGGTGGTGGCCGGTCGGCGGCTGCCCGCCAAACGGAGGCTGATCCTGTGGGCTCCCACGGCGCTGGTCCTGGTCCTGTCGGTCGTCGTCTACATTCTGGGGCAAACCTGGGTCGGCACCTGGGACCTGACCGGCAACAAGCGTTACAGCCTGGCTCCCCAGACCCTCCAGGTGCTGGACGATCTGCCCGCGAACCTGGCGGAACTTCGGTCCACCGCCGACCTGGAAAACGGGCCCGCGGGGGATCTGGACAAGGTCCAGGTACTGGCCTTCTACCAGAACATGGATCCCGCCCGCGAAATCACCGAGACTCTGCTGAGGGCCTGTGCCCAACGGTCCAGCCGTTTCAAGTACGAAATCCTGGATCCCGATACCGAACTGGAGCTGCTGCGCCGCTATCAGGTCAAGGCCTCGCGCACGGTGATCGTCAAGGTGGGGGACCGTTATACTTCCCTGCTGCAGCCCGAGGAAAGCGCTTTGGCCAGCGCGGTCTTCCGTTTGTCCACCGGAAGGCTGGCCCGGGTCTTTCACCTGATGGGCCATGGGGAACACCTGGTCAACAGTGACGACCGGTCGGGTTATTCATCCTATGAACTGCTCCTGAGGGACCAGGGTTATGATGTCCTTCCCTTCCACATGTCGGAAACCCGCAAGGTGCCTTCTTCGTGCGATGTTCTGGTAATCGCGGGTCCCCGGTTGCAGCCCGAGCCCGCTGAACTGGTGGAGATTGAAAAATACATGGCCCTGGGCGGGTCGGTATTGGCTCTGTTCGATCCTCAGACACCCTCGGGCTGGGTCGACTGGATGGCCCAATGGCGGGTGGGGCTGACCGGAGACGTGCTGATCGCCGTGGATCGTGTAGGAGCCGAACGGGGCATCAGCGCCCGCACCATTGTTATCGATGAAGGTTACGGAGACCACGAGGTCGTCAATTCCCTGAAAGGAATGCCGACGATTTATCCCCTGGTGCAGACTCTGACCATGGTGGGCGAACCCGACAGTATCACCGCCGGGGCGATCATCCTGATGAGCAGCGACCAGACCTGGGCGGAATCAGACCCGGACACGCGTTTTTCCGGCCGACCGAGTTTCAACAGGGAAGTCGACGCCATCGGTCCGCAGCCCTTCGGCATGGTTCTGGAAATTCGATTGGGTGATGCGGGGATCCGTCCGAGCCGTATGGTCGTGGTGGGCAACTCCGAATTCCTGAACAACGCCAACGTCAACCTGGCCGGAAATCGCGACCTGGTTCTCAACGCCATCGGGTGGTTGGCCCGGGAAGAGGGCCTGATCCAGATCCGGGGCAAGGACCCCCTGAGCCAACCGGTCATTCTCTCGGATGACAGTAAAAACGTTCTGGGATTTGGTTCGGTCCTGGGCTGGCCCCTGTTTGTCGGCAGTCTCGCCCTGGGATTCATGCTGATGGGGCGGCGCGAGAAAGGCGGTTCCGCTTGAGGTACACCGCCTTCAATAGGGATGGGGGCGTGCCCCGGTCCGTTCTGATCCTGACACTCCTGTTGCTGGTGGCCGGCGGCGCTTTATTCCTGAGCCAACAAAAGGATTCAAACCCGGATTTCACTCTGGGCGGCTCCCTGTTTTCCGTCGCCACCGGTGAAATCGAAGGGATACTGGTGACCCGGAAGGGCGCGCAGTTTCGTTTGGACCGGGTGGACGACGAGGACTGGACCCTGACGGGCGCGGTCTCCGATTATGTTGATACCCGGGCGATCCGGAAGTTTCTCGATATCCTGGTCCTGGCCTCCGGAGGCCCGCTTCTGCCCGGTACCGAAGTGGAAGACCGCCGTTATGAATTCAATGGTCCGGAGGCGATCCGGCTGACGGTGTTCGTGACCGGGGCCGATCCCATTTCCCTGGTGCTCGGCGCGGCCAATCCCGTCATGGGCAACTTCTACGCTTCCGGGGCCGGTCGTCCCGCCTGTTTTCTGGCTCCGGCGTCCTTGCGCAAGGCCCTGAGTGATCTGCCGGGCGAGGTCCAGGCCAAAAAACTGCTGCCGGGCGTGACCAGGGAAAAGGTTGATGAAATCGAAATCCGCCGCGGTGGATGGGATCATCAGGTCAAACGCAGGGCTGGGCGCTGGTGGATAATGGTGCCACCCGGGGGCCCGGCGGGCCTGGGCAACGAGGTTCTCGACTACCAGGCCATGTATGGCGACCGCCGGGAAAGTGACGATGAAGGTGCCTGGATCCTGGCTTCAAGCGCCGCGGTGAACAAGTTGATCTACGAGGTCAGCGACATCATCGTGCGGGAAATCAAGTCTCCCGCCGAGAGTGCCGCCGTGGTCGAGGATTGGCATCTGGATCCTCCCTGGAGGCGCGTGACCCTGCGGGGGCCGGGTCTCAACTACGACCCCAACGCCGATTCCCCGGACAAAATGGTCATCGCCTTTGGTCCCGCGATTACCATGGATACGGTACCCGCCCTGCGCCGGGGCAACGTGGTGGTAACCGATTTGGAAGCCCTGAATGTTCTGGAACAGCCCATAGGTATTCTGGCCCACCGCACCGCCCTGACCTACCTGGCCCTCAAGTCGGATTCACTTGCCCTGGAAAGGGAAGGCCGTCTGGTCCTGAGGGGTTCACGTACCGGGGTCGCCGTAACGTCGGAAGGGCGCAAGGCCTGGTTGACGGAATATCCCGAGGCGGGTTTTGCGGGTCTGAAGGAAGTCGACCGCCACGGGTTCATTCAGGATCTGGCGGTCAGCCTGGATCGCATCGCCGTGTTGGCGGTGCTGCCTCCGACCGATGATGCGGCGATTCTTCAGAGCAAGGAACGCGTGAAGGTCACGGTCATTTTCGGAACCGGGGATGACATAAGGCGGGAAATCATCGAATTCGGGTTCCTGGCCGAAGATCACCTTCCCCTGGGTTCGCCGCCGTTGATTCGTGATGACACAGGGACGCGGCCAGTTGGGCTTTGGTTCCCGGAAAGTGGCAAACTATTGCAGGTCCCCCCGCATTTTATCGTAACCGCACGTAATCTGGCCAATATGATTCAGGCCTCATCCTCCCCATAGGATTCTCCAAAAAACACCCCCCGGGTCCAGGTCCCGAGGGGTGATTATCAAATACATATTCCCAGGTGTCGCTAGTTGAGGGCCCTGACCATTTCCGGCAGTTCGGCCACCGCGAAAACCTGCGGGTCCCAGGCCGGCGGATCCAGGACCACGATCGGGGCCACGGGCACGGGCTCGCCCAGGGGAAGATCTTCCAGAGCCGCGATGCACATTTCCTTCAGGCTGTCGAAGTGCGGGCGCAGATCCCTGGAAACAGGCGCGGCGGCCGGCAACTTTAATTTGCGGGGATTGACGAAGGTCCCGTTGCGCTTGACCCGGTAGTCCAGGTGGGGCCCGGTGGCGTAACCGGTGGCGCCCACGTAACCGATGATCTGGCCCTGGGTCACCTTCGTGCCGCTCTTGATGCCCTTGGCATATTTGGAAAGGTGCAGGTAGTAGGTCTCGTATTCGCGGTTCGTATGGAGGCTCTGGATGTACCGGCCATTGCCCTTTTTGGTGGTGGCGACCATCACGACCCCGTCTCCGCCGGCCCGTACCGGGGTGCCCAGGGGGGCGGCGTAATCAACACCCAGGTGGGGCATCCATCGCTTCAGCACCGGATGCAGCCGGCGGTGTGAAAATCGGCTGCTGACCCGGGAATATTCCAAGGGCGCCCGCATCAGTTGCTTTTGCATGTTGTTGCCGTCGGAGTCGAAATAGCCCGGATGTCCGCCGTTGGCCGTAAATCGGAAAGCCTGCTTCACCTTGCCGCGATTGACGATTTCCAGGGCCGTGATCGACCCGGTGCGAATCAGTTTGTCTTCCTTCCATACCTCGTCATAAACGATGCGGAAGGTGTCGCCTTTGCGCAGGTCCCGGTTGAAATCGATGTCCCAGCCCAGGATGTCGTTCATCTTGGGGGCCAGGGTCAGGGGCGCGCCGATTTTCTGGAGGCTTTCGTAAAGGGAAGTCTGGATGGTACCACTGACACCCTTGAGCCGGTGCACCACGGGATAGGTGCCGTCCTGGCGGATATAGGTGTCACCCTGGCGCTGCCAGGTCACGTGGCTCTCCTCGTCCAGGTCGAATCCCAGGGAGCGCAGTCCGCCGTCGGAAGTGATTTGGATCCGAAACAGCTCACCGGCGCGTACGTTGCGCAGGTTGCGGAAGGGTTTGCAGACCTTCACCAGGGTCATGATGTCTTCGTGGGCGACTCCCCGGGCGGCCAGGGATTCGTAAAAAGTCATGCCGTGACCGATCCGCATTTCCATGGGACCTTCGTCCGGCCGGAAAACGGGGCCCAGTTCACTGGTGGGCAGGCTGGAACCCGCATTCTTGAACACATAGGAGCCGAAGGACCAGTCCTGGTCAAAATCGAGACTGCCGGGCGCGGGCAGGCCCGCGGCGGTCCGGGAATCCACCAAAGGCGGTTCTTCGGGGCCTCCCATGCCGTATTCCTGGTCAGCGGACAGGTCGTGGGAATTCAACCAGCCAACTCCCCACAGAAGAAGGCCGAAACCTGCCACGGTCAGGGCGGGCAGGGTGAATCTGGTCAGTTTATTGCTATGTTCGACGGGAATCAGGATCCGTCCTCCAGGATAATCACCGCGTGGTGATGGGGTTCGATGGGCCAAAACTGCACCAGGCAGCCCATCCGAAGCAAGGGTTTTCTTGTCCAGAAAATGGTCTTGAGTCTGTTAAACCTTGGTCGGTCCGTGTTATCATTAACCTATCCATTGCAGAAAGCCTGACCGAAACATGGAATTTTTGATGTGTTATTCGGTTTCATTGGCATCCTGTACATAACTGGAGGTTCTGCGTTGTTTTCCAAGCTGACTAGTAAAACTAGCAACAGGCGTGCCGTGTTCTTTCCCATGGTCCTTTTTTGTGCCCTGCTGATCCCGGTTCTCCCCGCCTGGGGGGCGGTTCACCTGACAGACGATACCGGCTCGGCCGGCCTCCTTTTCGGAGGCGCCGTATCCGAATTGGAGGATCTGAACGCGGATGGGTTCTGGGAAATCCTGGTTGGTGCTCCTGGCGCCCCCGGCGGGGCGAGCAGCAACAACGCCGGAGCGGTGTACATGTGGCTCGGTGGCCAGGAACTTACCGTGGAGCCCGATCATATCTGGATCGGGGTGGCCCTGGAAAAATTCGGTTTCGCCGTGGCCAGGATCGGGGACGTCAACAATGACGGCCGTCCCGACTGGGCGGTCGGTGCACCTGAGTCGAACGACGGTGGTAATAAAAAAGGCAAGGTCTATGTCTTTTATGGCGATTCCGACCCCACAAACATAACCCCGGTGGAAATCCTGGGAGAACTGGGTGGGGATAATTTCGGATTTTCCATATCCGCTGCAGGCGATTTCAATAATGACGGCATTGATGATTTCATAATCGGAGCTCCCGCGGCCGATTCCGGCCTTCCGGGGCGACCGGGATTTGCCTACATCATATTCGGCAAGGCGGGCGGGGTAAGCACGGACCTGGCCGCTGCGGTCAAGTTGACCGGTCAATTTTCCGCTGACGCGTTCGGCTGGTCCGTAGCCGATGCCGGTAATTTTCTGGGTGGTGACGATTGCGTTGCTGTCGGTGCTCCCGGAAACGACAGCCAGGCCGGCCTCGAGGCTGGGGCGGTCTACGTCTACCAAGGCGGCAACAGTCCTGACAGCACAGTGGATCACATCCTCACCGTCGGCGGAATCGCGCCCGAAAGCCAGTACGGTTTTGCGGTTCGTGGCGTGGGGGATTGGGGAGGCACCTCCTATACCGATTTGGCTATCGGAGCTCCGTTCAACAATGAAGGTGGGACGGGCAAGGGCCGGGTCGAAATCGTCTTTGGCGAAAACTTGAATCCCTCGACCACCGGTGACCGCTATGTCCTCGGTGAGGTCGCCGGTGACAACTTCGGTTTTTCGCTGGCCAGGCTCTGGGACTTAACGCAGAACGGTTCAGACGATGTCCTGATCGGCGCGCCTTTCCACGACCAGCCCGCTGTGGACTGCGGCAAGGGTTACGTGTTCGAGGGAGGCAGCACCGAAACGAACGCGGCCAATCTTGATATCAAGGGAAACGTGCCGATGAGGGTCGACGCCGAGGCCAACGACAACTACGCCTGGGCAGTCTCGTCAGCCGGTGATATTGATGGAGACGGCCAGAAAGACCTCGCCGTAGGCGCGCCAGTGGGCAACAAACTGGACAATGTGGTGACCGGATTTGTCCATGTGCAGGATTCGTCCGGAACCGCGGTTCCTGCCTTTTTCTCCTATTGGTCGGCCGATTGGTCTTCCACCGGAACGGGTAACGACATCAGGCTTACCTTCGCCTTTGCCCTGCCGGCCGTGCAGTTCGGGGAAGTGGAATTGTTCCGGCAGATTCGCGACAAACAAGGTGTGATTCTGGACGAAGCAGCCTTATGGGCAGGCTCGCCCCAAATGTACCAAACGGAAACTCCCGGGGTCCTGTCCGCATCCGGTGATGGATTTACCTATCTCGACAAACTTCCAGCCGGTTCCGATGCCAGGGCAGTCAGTCTCAGTTATTCGTTGTCGGTGGTCACGGACGAGGGTTTTGCCTTTGCCATGGACAGGCTGTCGGGCCCCGGCGAACTTTCGGCCCATCTGAATCTCGGGTCCCTCCTGGCCCTGGCTCCGGCCTGGCCCAATCCGGCCAATCCCGCGGTGACGATTCGTTTCCGCGCCGCGCCGGTTGAAAATGTCACCGTCCGGATCATGGATCTGCGCGGCCGGCTGGTGAACGAGCTGTACAACGGAGCGGGTACCGGCGACTGGCAGAACCTGATCTGGAACGGCCGAACCATGAGGGGCGAAGCCGCGGCGTCGGGCATGTATTTCATCCGCCTGGAAAATGGGGAAAAGGCCCTGAACCAGAGGGTGGTCCTGGCGCGATGACCCCGGCCGGCCGGGTTGAACTTCACACGCATCTGGAAGGATCAGTCACGCCCGCGCGACTGATCCTTCTTGCGGAAAAATACGGGCAGCCGGGATTGCCGGCCGCCCTTTTGACCGAAGACGGCTCGGCCTACCGCTTCGAGGGATTCCACGGTTTCCTGAACGCCTTCAAGGATGTCACCTCATTACTGCGAACCCCGGGTGATTTTCATGCCGCGGCCCTGGATCTCGGTGGAATCCTGAAAACCGACGATGTCACCTACGCCGAGGTGTCCCTTTCCTACGGTGTCCTGCTGAAACGAAATATCGATCCGGTGTCGGTACAAACCGCCCTGTCCGAGGCGGCCGCCGAAGCGCGGGAAACCGATGGCGTCGTCCTGCGCTGGATTCCCGACGCGGTTCGCCAATGGGGCGTCGACGCGGGTTGGCGTGCCTGGGAAACCGCCGCCCGGGCCGGTCGTGACCTGGGCGTGGTGGGTTTTGGCCTCGGGGGAGACGAAGCCGCCGGCCCGGCCTCTGATTTCGCCGATCTTTTTTCCGAGGTGAAGGGCGAAGGTTATGGGGTCACCATCCACGCGGGGGAAATTCCGGCCATGGGTCGGGCCGCCGTCGATTCGATCCGGCAGGCTGTGGAGGAATGTGGGGCCGACCGTATCGGCCATGGTCTGGCCGCGGTTCAGGACCCGCTGATTCTGGCAACTCTGGCGGCGCGTGGGGTATTTGTGGAAATGTGTCCCGGTTCCAACGTCCGCACCGGCGGTATCCCTGCCTGGAGCGACCATCCCCTGCGGGAAATCCTGGACGCGGGGGTGCCGTGCAGCCTGAACACCGATGACCGGGCCATGTTCGACCTGGATCTGGAAGGCGAATACCGGCGTGCCGCGGAATTTGCGGACCTGTCACCGGAGGAACACGACAGAATGCAAAAGGCCGCCCGTCAGGCGGCCTTCCACGATCTCGACTGAAGTACGGGCGTTCCCGCTAGTAGTCCTTCGCTTCTTCCTGCTCCTGCGCGCGTTTTTCCAACTCGGCCTTCAGGATGACCGTGTTTCTTTCCAGCTCTTCCCGGAACCTGCGCGTGTGGCTGGCGTAGCGCTCGAGCGAGTCGCCCTGCCTCTCGATGGCGGGCTGCATGTTGGTCTTGGCCCCGACGAAAAGGGACTGCATCAACGACAGCTGGCGCAGCATGTAACCCTTGATTCCCTCCACATAGTTCAGGGAGGTTTTGGCCCTGCTCGTTCCCACCGGAGACCCCACTTCGGCGGCGCTGGTGGTGCCGGAGGTGACATGCCCACCGTGCATCTTGATGGTGTGTTCCTGCCCGAGGACGTCTTCACGACGGAGGATGCATTTGGCCATGTGGTCCTGGATATCCTGGATGGTCGATTTTCGGGCCGTGTTGGACGATTGCCTGCCGGCCGAGTCGAGTTTCTTTTCCAGGCTCTTCATGGTCTTCAATTCCTTTTCGGTTTTCCGAAAAGCATCCTTAAGCACCTTGGTGGAAAATTCATTCAGGTCATTGGCCTGGGAATCCGCAACAAAGCCGGCGGTGACCGTCAGGCAGATCGCCATCATCGCGATTGTAAGAGCGATCTTTTTCATGATC
>Ga0164315_10002437_pt1 | contig 14233 bp, 9 predicted proteins | sample GuaBasSedimGuay6_FD_113737 | JGI IMG/M metagenome (GOLD analysis project Ga0164315, IMG submission 113737) | Subseafloor sediment microbial communities from Guaymas Basin, Gulf of California, Mexico - Guay6, Core 4569-2, 0-3 cm | ecosystem: Environmental > Aquatic > Marine > Hydrothermal vents >... | reverse complement strand
GGAACCTTTTAATCTCTGGGGCGGTATTGTTGCAGCCTTTGCGACTATTCCGGCTAATTTGGCTGAAGTGAGTGATAGTTTACTTGATCCTTTGGGGCTAAACATTGGTGAAGTCAGCGATACGGCTGCCGCGGCTGAAGAACAAGATGTGAGTACGGGCACTTTCGGCGCAATGGTAGCGCGGTTTGACGGAAAAGTGGGTGCCTTTGCTTATCTGTTGTTTATTCTATTGTATTTCCCTTGCGCTGCGGCAATAGCTGCGATGTATCGGGAAACGACGATGGGTTGGACGCTATTCGTAGCCGCTTGGACAACCGGGCTGGCTTACCTGTTTGCAACCATTTTTTACCAATTGGCGACTTTCGCACTACATCCAATGACTTCTCTCATTTGGACAGGTGGGTTGTTGTTCTTCTTTGCGTTGACTGTCCTAATGTTCTATTTTTACGGAAACGATAAATCGCTGAAAGAACAGCCACTTGAGATTTGAGATTTGAGATAAAAACCTTCAAGGTTTTGGAAACCTTGAAGGTTTTGGAAACCTTGAAGGTTTTGCCCTATAAACTTAACCAGTTAGAAACCTTGAAGGTTTTATTTTAGAAACCTTGAAGGTTTTGCCCTTAACTCTATCAAACGCACAGAGAAAACAACTATGATTCTAACCGAACTTAAATCCTATCTTGTTGAAAAGAAAAGGGTAGCCTTAATAGACATGGCTCAGCACCAGATGCTATGAAGGGCATGTTAGGGCACTTTCTACGCAAGGGCAAAGTGCGCCTATTGGAAGGCGGTACTTGTACAAAAGGCTGTTGTAAGTGCGATCCTTCCAACTTGGAAATTTACGAGTGGGTGGGGCAAAGCTAATTTATCATGCGTGGAAAGATGTTTTTCGCCCAGAAGGTTTGGTAATGCCCCACAAATTCTCCAAAGTTATCCCACAAGACTTTTGAAATGTTTACCACTACCCTTTGGGGCACTATCTAAGGTTTTACGCTATAGATGTTCAGAAAAATAATTTCATTAAGGAACGTGCATAAATTAACTTAAAAAAAGTAAGGGTAACCACAAAGGATTACCCCTTTTAGACATCATATTATGTAGGGGCAATCCTTTATGGTTGCCCTAGTTGTATTATGCACGTTCCTAAACTCAATGTTCAAGTTTGAAACAAGAGTATATAACTGCAAGGATTACTTATAACAAAGGATAAGATTGTAACAATCTGTGAGTGAATGAACACCACCAGAAATCAAAACAATGCCAAATATCGCCCCAAGACTTTTCAAAAAATAGTTTCAGGTTTATTAAATTTATTTTTGACTATGATAGGTTTTGATTTAATCCCTGATGTTACGCACATTCATGAGAACGAAGTCACAGTGCAATAAAGCGGAAAGTTCCATACCATGATGATGTTTGGTGAAAGGGCAACCGCAAAGGGATTTTCCATACAATATATAATTAAATGTAGGGGCAATCCTTTCGAGGCTAAAGTTTTTGCTCGCAAAAACTTTAGCCTCGAATATGGTTGCCCCGATTGACTCTCGAGCGAGCGTTGTGCGTAACATGAGTTAATCCTTTATTATAAATAATCCTTGTAGTTATAGACAGATTTTGAAAAACACTTTAAATCGAGTTAAACTATCTGGGGCTTACTTTAGTGTTCGCCCAGTGTGTGAGATGATGTTTGGTGAAAGGGCAACCACAAAGGGGCAACCACAAAGGGACAACCACAAAGGGTGTTACCTCCATTTGATGTAGATGTGTAGCCACCCAATGTGTTTACTTAGTGTCGATGGGGCTTCGATTAGTAAAATGAGCGTCCATGCCCATTTTACCGTAGCGAACCGCTTTACTAATTAAATGGGGCTATGGCTGTCCGGTACCACGCACCGATCGAGGCGGAGGAATCGTTCCCCCATGACTTTACTACGGCTGGCATTTTCTGACGAAAATGCTAAAGCGGACAGAGACGAATCAAAATCCATGGCTCGCAGCGTTATTGCCCACCACTGATGGTGTGACATATTTTGGGGCCGGCAACAACGTTTGGTGGGCAACAAAAAGACGTTGCCCACCCTACGACTATAACAACTTTAGGACTTTAGCGACAACTACATTTTTTCAGGTTATCACGGATTTTGGGGTGAACTGTTTGAAGCGTTTTTAGATTGAGTCAGCCAGAAAAAACCACTCAAAATACGGTATCAAAACTCACGTAACCCTTTGAAATTATGACCGCCAAAAATCTGTTACAATCAGAGTTTCCCCTTTAGATGTACATGGTTGTACCGGGCACGAGCGGAAAATAGGAATTGTCAATAGTTGCTACAAAATTGGCGGGTCAATAACCGGATTGTAGTCTGCATTCGTTGCTTCACCACCAGTCGTGGCGAAAAAACCAACGGTAATCGTCTGGTTTTCGCTTTTCTCCAATGCTAAAACTTCAAGATCGGGTAGTCCTAAAAAAAATAGTGATATTAAATATTTAATTTAATTTATTTTTATTCTAAAGAGCCTCTTGCAAAACTCTTAAACGTTCCCCAGGTTTTACCTGGGGCTATTCAAATTCAACCCCTACAGGGTTGACCTATGTTTTTAAGGCTATTAACTTTTAAAAATCTCAACCCCAAAGGGGTTGAACGTAAATAAATAGGCTTTCAGGTAAAAGTTTTTCTAGAAAAACTTTTACCTGAAAAGGTGAAACCTGGGGAACGTTTAAGAGTTTTGCAAGAAGCTCTAAAAATAAAAAATATTGAAAATTGAGACACATTGATTATAAAGTTTTTTTTGTGGAAATTTTGCAGATCATAATTTATAAATTATTGTTTTATAAGATAAATTTTATATTGTTACGTTATGTTCATTAAATCTCAATCAGTTACATCAGACTTTGATGAGGCCCTAATTGAGTAAAATAGTGATTTGAATATGATAGAATACTTAAATAAATAATTTTTGATAACAAGAGGGGATATTAATGAATTGTCCTTCATTAAGTTCAAATCATGTTGTTAAAGACGGTAATATTCACAATGGTTAACGAAAATTTTCCTGCCGGGCATGCGGTAGGCAAATCGCCTTCTATCCGCAAAAACCAGCCGTTTCTCAGGAAACCAAAGATTTTATTGAAAAATTATCTCCTCATTCGCTTAATATAAGTTATTGAAAAATATGATAACTATATTATATTTTGATGAACTCCTCACCATTCGCTTAATAATTTCTTTAAATAATTTAGTCAAATCAACGTTGACTTATGTGATTTAAATTAAATCAACAAGTTAATTGTTTACGAATAAAATCAGTCAAATCACCGAAGTTTCTGGGGTAGTGCCCCACAAAGTAGCGGTCACAAATTATCCAAAGTTATCCCACAAGACTTTTGAAATTTTTACCACTACCCTTTGGGGTACTCCCTTTCTGGTATGTTATTCACACTAACTGATTGATTTTTCGTTTCTACGCAAAAGTTAGAGCGATGCTGTCAACTTTTGATGAATTTCATCAAAGGTTTGTGTCCTTGGGCGGGAGAGAACAATAGTTCCTTTCGGTTAGTTAACAGATTAATTTGTAACTTTTACTCGATGATCAAGTTTTTGATGGTCAGTCCAAAATATCACCTAGGGATAAATCCCCAGGCTAAAAGCGAAAAAATGCTAAAGCAGACTCAAACCCTTAAGAGTTAGTACCTTTTAGGATAATGGCACGCACGATAGAAATTTTGGGTGTTAGTCATCGTTTCGTCAATTGTAGGGTAGGCAACGTCTTTTTGTTGCCCACCTCGACGACTAACTTTTTGATGATTTTTTTTTGAAAAAAAGAGACGATACAGGAAACCCTACGAAATTATAACTGACTGTTTTTTAATCGCGTTTTCAAAATAAATAAATTTCCGTATATCGTGCTTTAATCAATAAAAACGAGGCAGGGCTACGTCAAAGTTGAAATTAACACATCGAAAAGGGCTTACGCTGCGGATTGCCCCTACCATAGAAAATGGGCATGTAGGGGCAATCCTTTATGGTTGCCCCAACATTTTTGAAGGGTGCCCATTAATTACTAAAGACTTTTTTCTAAAATGTTGTCCGCATAGCGACACTCATTTGCAATTAATTGTTTTTTAATATACTTTTATGAAAGAATCCCAATTTGCTTATGTGAAATCAATAAGTTACATTGAACTTTGACGAGGCATGAAAAACGAGGATTTACGCATTGACAACTCACCTAAAAATAGGTTAAATAAATTCGGGTTTCATTGATTTTATCTTTGCAAATAAAGAGCCAAGCCATGCACCCATACCTATGCTATAAACTTGACTCAAAATGTGACAAAAATAACTTTATCATATCAATGATCTTCTTGCAAAAACAATGTTTTATATATTGTTATTCAAATTCAACCCCTACAGGGTTGCCCCAGGTTTTCTTAAGTAGCCCCAGGCGAAACCTGGGGAACTTTTAAAGATATCAACCCCGAAGGGGTTGAACGTGAATAGCCCCAGGCGAAACCTGGGGAACATTTTTCAGGCAAAAGTTTTTCTGAGAAAAACTTTTGCCTGAAAAAGAGTTTTGATCGATGCTCAATGTAAAATAAAAAATTTGACGATTTCGTCAAATTCAGTGGCACATTTTTAGAGTGAACCTACCACGAAAGGCAACTATCTGTTTACATCGATTTCAGGCTTTTCGGCAGACTGACATCATCCTCAATTTTGTATAACCTATTTTTATCGCACCTATAATGCGTAAGTCCTATAGTATTCCTAGAGCCTCTTGCAAAACCCCAGGTTGACACCTGGGGCTATTCAAATTTTCAGGCTAAAGTTTTTCTCCGAAAAACTTTAGCCTGAAAACCCCTACGGGGTTGAGATTTTTAAAAGGGCTAATAGCCCCAGGTAAAACTTGGGGAAAATTTAAGAGTTTTGCAAGAGCCTGAGCTTTTGCACACTGTGCGATTAAAACTTTGAGGACATATACCGCCTTAACCTCATCAATTTTGGCATGGTGCAATCTAAACGCACAAAACCATCTTATGTCAAACGCACATAAAGTAGACAATTTTTAATCGCACAGTTCAAACTTTTTTTGTTCATATTCTTATGGGGGCAATCTAATAGGTATTGAAAAAAGCCAAAATAAGACCACTAAATCTGATAACCGATAACTGATTTTTGGGAAATTATCATGATAGAAATTAAAGATCAAAACTACAATATTCGCTACGACACCACAACAGCTACCCTCTTTTGCATTGGTACGTTGCGCTTGATTGGTGTGAATGCGTATACACCTTTTTTAGAGTTACTCGATCAAGTGGTGGAACTAGAACAACCGAGGATTACCGTTAACCTGCGGCAGTTGAAATCTATCAACAGTTCGGGTATAACAACGTTTGCGAAGTTTGTCATCAAGGTTAGCCAGAAAGAGACTATCCAGATGGTCATTCAAGGCTCTAAGCAAATTGCTTGGCAAGGAAAATCATTAATTAATCTGGGGCGACTAATGCCTCGTTTGGAACTAGAATGGGAATAGATCATTTGAAATGCACATTCAACCGTCTATTGTAAGTTCAAAGCTAAAATGCCGGCACCCGGACGCAATGCCTCAAACCGCCGAGATAATATGTCTACGCCAAGAACTAGAAAAACGGAAACAAGAAAAAGCGGACCTAGAACGGTTGTTATACATTGCTAACCAGCATGCCGATTTTATTGACGCGAGGATGCAAATTCAGACTGATGCTTTACATGAAAGCAAAAACAAATTGCGTAAAGCCAAAGAACAAGCAGAAATGGCTAACCGAGCTAAGAGTGCCTTTCTTGCTAATATGAGCCATGAATTACGTAGCCCCCTCAATGGTATTTTGGGTTACGCCCAAATTTTACAGCGCGATCCCGCATTGGTTGATAAACTAAAAAATGGGGTATCAATTATTCATCAAAGCGGTGATTACTTGTTGACGCTTATTAACGATATTTTGGATTTATCCAAAATTGAGGCCGGTAAATTAGAATGGGTTAAGGCCTATTTTTATCTACCCACCTTTCTTCAAGGGATTGTCGATTTATTTCGTTTACGAGCAGAAGCACAAGAAATTGTTTTTAATTATGAATCCCTTTCGCCATTACCATCTGGCATCCATGGTGATGAAAAAAGACTGCGGCAAATTCTGCTCAATTTATTGAGTAATGCCGTGAAATTTACTCAACATGGTCACATCATGTTAACGGTAGGTTATCAATCAGAACAGACATCTAACTCCTTCCAAGAAGGGAAACTGTATTTTCAGGTAAAAGACTCTGGGATTGGTATTGCTAAAAAGGATAGCGAACAAATTTTTGAGCCTTTTCGACAAGTTGGTACACAAAACCAAATAATAGAAGGCACCGGCTTAGGCTTACCCATCGCCCAAAAATTAGTGGAAATGATGGGGGGGGAATTAAAAGTAAAAAGCGAGTTAGGTCAAGGTAGCACCTTTGAGTTTGAAATCAAGGTACAAGCGAGCACCGACTTAGGTATCCCCCCAATGACTCAGTCCCCAACAATTATTGGTTTTAATAAAAAATCAAATTGCAAATCGGGAATAACGAATCAGGAAAATTTTCGGATTTTAGTAGTGGATGATATGTGGCAAAATCGTTCATTTCTAGTTGACTTATTGGAGCCGTTAGGGTTTAACGTATTGGAGGCTCAAAATGGGCAAGAAGCCCTGACTAAAGTCTATGAATATTCCCCCGATATAGTTTTAATGGATATGGTGATGTCCACGATGGATGGTTTTGAGTGTAGTCGCCAAATACGTCAAGATCCTCAATTAAAAGAGATGGTTATCATTGCAGTGTCAGCCAGTGTGTTTGCCCACCATCAGCAAGCGTGCTTTGAAGTTGGCTGTCAGATGTTTTTGCCTAAACCGATTGAGATTGAGCAACTGTTGCAAGGGTTAGCCACTTATTTACCGTTAGAATGGATTTACGAGGAGCCTGCAACACTGAACGAGCCTAGCAAGATTGAATTTTCGCCCAAAGGACCCAAAAAAGAACAACTCCATGCCTTATGGAAACTGGTTATGAAAGGCGATAGGCAAGGCATTAAGGATTGTGCTAATCAATTAAAGCAACTTGATGCCCAGTTACACCCCTTTGCTGAACACCTTTACCATTTAGCGGAAAACTTTCAAATACAAAAACTTGAAGAATTTGTGAGACAGTATCTTTGACCGTTATCAGTTATTGCTCTCCTGAGCTATTGGTGTTTTCTTTAATTGAATAATTCGAGTACTGATAGAAATCAAGCCCCAACCCACCTTGTGCCAAAGCTAAGGGTTTCCCGTTTCCAAAAAGGTGCTTTATGTTTTAGTTCTTCAATCAGAAAGCTAACCGTAGCTAAAGCGGGGGCCCGATGCTCGGCCCAAGCGGCAACCAACACAATTGTTTCCGCCGGCTGTATATCACCGACTCGGTGAATAATTAATGTATCAAGGATATCCCAACGTTGCTTAGCAGTTTCACTAATTTCAAACAAATACTCTTCTGTCATGCCAGGATAGTGTTCTAAAAACATCGCTTGCACGGTATCGCCTTCGTTATAATCGCGCATAGTGCCGGTGAAAGTGGCAAGTGCCCCCCATTGGCGAATCTTAATCTTAAGCGTTTCTTCGTAAGCCTGCAAGCGTGCATAAGGATTGAACTCGTTTGGTGTAACCTCAATTGTCATTTCAGCCTCCAGTGACGGGCGGAAAAAAGGCAACTTCGTCGCCATCTTGCACTAAAGTGTTTTTGTCTACATATTTCCTGTTCACCGCGATGAGCATATAATCAGGTAAAAGGGCATTATTAGAAGCTTGTGCCCACACAGTAACAATCTCCATCGGTTTGTGGGTTTCAATATTGATTTCACTTTTGCCAATTTCTTCACGCAAACTGGCAAAAAATTTCACAGCGATGGTCATAGTGATCCTTTTCTATCAGTTATCAGTTTTGGGGAATAGTTCATTAACCCGAATATTTCACAAACTGCTGGAAATATAATAGGTTGATTTATCAAGACTCTATTAAAAACAACCTTTAGTAAAATAAGTTATTCGCCGATGGCTTTAATAACCATAGCCTTAAATATGATTTCGGGAGTTTAGACACTGGGGTCGTTTCGTTGTAACGCTTCAAGGCAAAGGACAACCTTAAAGGATTGCTCTTTTAATGATAATCGATATTGTAGGGGCAATCCTTTATGGTTGCCCAGAAGGTGAATCAATCCCATTCAACAACCCCAGTGCCATATAACGAAATGTAGGGACAATCCTTTCAAGGCAAAAGTTTTTCAGATAAATAACAGTTAAAAATCGTAAAGCGTTTTTTCAAGCTTTACGGTTTTGTCCTAAATATTTTTCTGAACGTCTATAGAAAAACTTTTGCCTCGAATATGGTTGCCCCGATTGACAAGTCATTTTGCGTTGTGCGTCATAGAGTTTTTAAATGAAATGCAAAGGCCGTTGTTTGCTATTCGCGACTTGAGATTGTTCATGGCCGTTAAATAGAAATGCGAAAGCCGTTGTTTGTTATTCGCGATTTGAGATTGCGTATGGCCGTTAAATGAAATGTGAAGGCCATTGTTTGGTATTCGCGATTTGAGATTATTGATGGCCGTTAAATGAAAAGGTAACCGATTGCCCCTACAATATATCACTAAATATAGGGAGAATCCTTTATGGTTGCCCCGATTGACTCTCGAACGAGCGTTGTGCGTAACATGAGTTAATTAAAATAAAAATTAAAATCTGTCATTTACAATAATCCCGAACACCATCGGTGCCGAAAATAAATAATTTTTTGGAGTTTGTCCCATATTTTCAGTTCCCAATTCTCAATCGCGCTTAAAATTTATGGACCTAAAAACTTTAGGCACGATCCCAATCTATAGACATTCAGAAAAACACCCAGGGCAAAACCGCAAAGCGTTTCCAAAACGCGGTTTCTAACTAAAATTATTTATCTATCTGAAAAACTATAATTTCCCCAATAAAAAATGGCTAAAACAGAAGAACAACCAGTCAATAGAACCACACTTACCAATAAAATGGCCATTGGTTGCACACTGATAATAGTGATTTTTTTTATTGCGATTCACATCATTGTGAATTTTTTTTTGATACCTCTGGCAGAAAATACGTTTGACTTACTGTGGCCGGCTATACTGAACACAGTTATAGTTGCCCATAAAAATGCCCCGTTAGAACCTCAACTTTTATCCAATCTGAGTGTAAAACTCCCCATCAAAACCTCGCCATCTATTTGAACATTTAACGCCTCCCACTCTTCCTCACGGCTTTCTCATAAAAATTATTAATGCGAATTAAGGGTTGAACAAGTCATTGAAAAATAACGTTATTGAAATTAACGATTTGGCGCGTATCTACCAATTGATTTTTTAACGTCTGGTTTTTATTAGAAGCGGAAGTTTTAACTCTTAATTCGCATTATTAATGAATATTCAATCTGTTACAAACAGCTCTGAAAAAATAAGGAGGTATAATCCTGCTAACTCTCTCAATAATTCGTAAGCTTTCGTCTATTTATAAGGCCGCTTGTAACATATTGAAATGAAAAATCATTTTTTTATGAGAAAGCCGCGCCACTCTTCCTGTTTCTTTTGACTAAATGCTTACGAGTTTGCCTCTTCAATAGCGATTTGTACTGCATAATCGCAACTTTTTTGTGGACAGATTTTCTCGGTTCCGCGCTTTTTAGTCGTTTTCAGCATTAAAATTGGCCAATCGCATGTTGGGCATTTTTCCGTTACCGGTTCATAAGAAATGGCATATTTACAAGCCGGATAGGCTGAACACGAATAGAAAAAGGTACCATAACGGGATTTTCTCTTAGCAAGCGTACCCTTGCCACAGGTTGGACAGCTAATACCAGTATCAACGGGTTTTTCTAACGGCTCTGTGTGTTTGCATTTGGGATAAGCACTACAGCCAATAAATTTATTATGGCCTTGCTTAATGTGCAGTGGTGATCCACACAACGGACAAGAGCGATCCTCTACCACTTTGGGTTCCACAGCGGGTGTTGGTTCACCGGCTTCATCATTATTATCAAGACGACGGGTGTAATTGCACTTTGGATAACCAGAGCAACCTATAAAATGTCCCCGTTTGCCAAGACGTTTGTTGAGGGGTTTACCACAATCAGGGCACGCTTCGTCTAACAATTCTTGAGTAAAATCTTTACGCTGCACAGATTGCATCTTTTCATCAACTAACTGTTTGAATTTATCCCAAAATCTGTGCATTAAGGGTACCCAATCCTGTTCACCGCGAGAGATGGCATCCAATTGATCTTCTAATTTAGCCGTGAAATCGTAGTCAATATAAAGGCTAAAATGCTCAGTGAGCAACTTATTGACGGTGCGCCCAATATCAGTGGGGATAAACCGTTTTTTCTCCAGCTTGACATATTCACGTTGCTGAAGTGTGGAAATAATATTGGCATAAGTGGAAGGCCGTCCTATGCCAAATTCTTCTAAGTTTTTCACCAAGCTGGCTTCTGAAAAACGCGGGGAGGGTTCGGTAAAATGTTGCTCGGCGCGAATATCTTTGAGATTGACCTGATCCCCCACTGCCAATGGTGGCAGCATTTTGCCATCGTCATCACCTGCTTTTTTGTCGTCTACCCCTTCTTGATAGACAACCATAAAACCGGGAATCACAACAGTAGAGCCAGTCGCCCGGAAATTATTACCGGAGCCGCACGCTAAATCAACCGCCACCGTGTCTAGCTTGGCATCAATCATTTGACAAGCGATGGTGCGTTTCCAAATGAGGGTGTAGAGTTTAAGTTGCTCTTTGGTTAAATAATTTGCCAGGCCATCAGGATAATGTTTAGCGGAAGTGGGACGTATCGCCTCGTGCGCTTCCTGAGCATTTTTAGATTTGGTTTTATACTGGCGCAGTTGTTTAGGCAGATTCTCTGTGCCATAGAGCGTGCCAATCACTTCACGGATTTCCTCTATGGCTTCACTCGCTAGATTCACGGAATCTGTTCGCATATAGGTAATCAATCCCACCGCGCCGCTACCGGTGTCCATGCCTTCATAGAGTTTTTGGGCAACTTGCATGGTCTGTTTGGCGGTAAAACCTAATTTACGCGCAGCTTCTTGTTGCAGTGTTGATGTTATGAATGGGGCGGAGGGTTGACGTTTGCGTTGTTTTTTCTCAACCTTAGCTACCTGTACTTCGCCATTAGCAAGGTTAAGCAATGTCGTCTTGGTATGAGTGGCTTGTTCTTCATTGTTGATGCTAAATTGCGTTAGTTTTTTGGCTTCAAAGAAATTCAGCTTGGCGATGAAAGATTGCCGCCCTTTTTTGCAATCTGCTTCAACTGTCCAATATTCACGCGGTTTAAAATTTTCAATTTCTTGTTCGCGTTCAACAATTAAACGCAATGCCGGGCTTTGCACCCGCCCAGCAGATAGCCCCCCCCTAATTTTTCTCCACAACAGCGGTGACAGAGTAAAACCAACTAGATAATCCAGTGCCAACCGGGCTTTTTGGGCATTAACCAAATCCGTTAACAAAGAACGTGGGTTAGCAACGGCGTTAGTGATAGCGTGTTGCGTAATTTCGTGAAACTCCACGCGGTACACAGGTTTGTTTTGCAACAATTGCTGATCTTTAAGGATTTCAGACAAATGCCAAGAAATCGCTTCACCTTCACGATCTGGATCAGTGGCGAGATACAAGGCTTCGGCAGACTGCATCGCTTTGCTAATCGCATCAACATATTTGGCATTTCTGGCGATGAGTTGATAGTCCATAGCAAAATCTTTGGCGGGATCAACAGCCCCAGTTTTGCGCGGTAATTCACGTACATGACCGAAAGAAGCCAAAACCACAAAATCTTTACCTAAGTATTTTTGAATAGTTTTGGCTTTAGCGGGAGATTCGACGATGACTAATTTACTCACGGTAGTTTATTTCCTCATTTTTGGAATTGGAAATTGGGAATTGGGCATTGGAAACCGGTGAAAAACTTTAAACATAATTCATCAAAAAGGTTTTTTCCATTAGCAATAAGTTTATCTTTGTCACATTTATTACGCACTTGACTTGGATGAAATCGACTATCATTCCTTAACCATTGATTCATTAAAATGACTTATCTATTCCCATTACCCATTACCCTTCGCTCCTAACTCTCGACTCACAAGTTTTTTCTAAAACCAAACTACAAGGATTGTATATAAAAAAGGATTTAAAAAACCTATAACTTCAATGCGATTGTATATAAAAAAGGATTTAAAAAAACCTATACTTTATAAGTATCTATTTGGGAAAATTCAACAACATAATCGATGCGGATTTAAACAGGGCAGCGAACGATCCAATCCTTTTTTATATACAATCCTTGTAGTTAACGGTTTAAATCCCTTCATATACAAACAACCGCATGAAGTTATTATTGTCAGACTAAAAACTTGCGAGTCGAGTAACTGTCAACTACTTGGGTGCCGCAAACAGATATTTGTATACTTACCACAATCATAAATATGGGCTTTTTTTGATTTGACGAGCATAAGATAATTTTCCGAATTTTCATTATAAATTATAGGAATGTGCCTGAAATTTAATGTTTCGGGAATTCCTTTGTTCGGACTCCTGACAGACTTTTGGAAAATAGGCAATTGAGATTACCTTTATAATCAATTAATTAAACTACCCTCTCTCAAAACAGTGGCTCGACGCACCCGATGGTACCAAAGAGTTAAAAGGCGAATTGGTTTGGAAATGTCCATTTTTTTAATGACTAATTTCATAGACTTAGGAAAATAATCACCAAAGAGTGTCAGGACTAATACAATGCCATTAAGTTAAGCTGCCCAAGTACAACGGATACGCGAAATAAACTGATTTCAGGAATTAATAAATTTGGTAAAATTATGATTTTTTTAGTTTTTTTTATCAGTTTATTTCGAGTATCCGTTGTACTACTTTGATCAAATCAGTTAGCTATTCGTTACGATATGACATTGCAGGGCTAATGGCACGCACGATAGAAATTACACCTCAATAATTATGCGAATTAAGGGTTGAACAAGTCATTGAAAAATAAGAACATTAATAATTAACCATTTGGTGTGTATCTGCCAATTGATTTTTTAACCTATTGTTTTTATTAGATACGGAAGTTTTAACTCTTAATTCGCATTAATTGTCTTTTCGAGGTTCAAGTTTTTCTAGCAAACTTGAACCTCGAAATCAGAATTTTCAGAATTCTAGAATTAACAGAATAAACGCGATGCGAAACGTTTATTTCTAACCCATTGATTTTTAGAGTAGGGTGGATATCGCAGCGCGTGTTCCATAAAAATTTAATACTGAAAATTCAATCACTTAAAAAAATTGAGCCTCGCGTGAATTGAATAAATAAAAGCTTCTCCCGAATTCTGAAAATTCTTAAATTCTGTTTTCTAGGCTAAAGTTTTTTTTGCACAAAAAACTTTAGCCTATAATTCTGATTCAGACAAAAAAAGCCTATCGTGCGTGCCATTAGTGTCAGGGCTCCGTCGTAAGGAACGAAACAACGTAAGAATAAGTTATTTCGTGTAAAATTGTAGCCTTTGCATTCAGCAATCACCACTACTTTTCATTTGTCACCCCAATTCCAACTTCCCAATTTTTTTGCAAACGTTTTTGCACACAAAAACGGATTTTGAGAACCCAATTCCCAATTTATCTTCTTTCACCGGTTACCTCATTTTCGCGCATAGAGCCCACCCGGTTGGGTGACGACCAGTAATTGCAGCTCAAGTATTAACAGCATGGATGAAACGTCGCCGGCCGTCAATCCACTTTGTTCAACTAAATTGTCAATCGAGCAGGGACCAACCTTCAAATAATCCAATAAACGCTGATAATCACTGTTCAAGTCGCTCTCGCTTGTAAGAATATGATTTTCCTGATTTTTTTCATTAGTTTCGCCTTTAGGCAGTGACTTTCTCGCTAAATCGTCGCTTCCATTTTTCTGATTTTCATTCAGTTCAAAGCGAGAAGGTGACTTTCCTGCTAAAGCGTTGATTCCATTTTTCTGGTTTTCAGGCGTTTTGCCGTGAGAAGGTAGCTTTCCTGCTAAAACGTCGCTTCCATTTTTCTGATTTTCATTCGGCTCAAAGCGAAAAGGTGATTTTCCTGCTAAAGCGTTGATTCCATTTTTCTGGTTTTCAGGCGTTT
>Ga0164315_10002436_pt1 | contig 14233 bp, 6 predicted proteins | sample GuaBasSedimGuay6_FD_113737 | JGI IMG/M metagenome (GOLD analysis project Ga0164315, IMG submission 113737) | Subseafloor sediment microbial communities from Guaymas Basin, Gulf of California, Mexico - Guay6, Core 4569-2, 0-3 cm | ecosystem: Environmental > Aquatic > Marine > Hydrothermal vents >... | reverse complement strand
GTCATCTGGCTTTGTTCCGGGACCTTCCTAACAATGTGCCATTTGCCCGAATGGTAGGTACTGTAGCCATGGTCTTTCAGGACAGCCGGGAACCAGGTTGTATTGACCGGCAGAACAGATGCACTTGAATAATCCACTCCCGGCATGGGATCTGAGAGGACCTGGTGAGGATAGAATCCGGAGAGTAAACTGGTCCGGGTAGGCCAGCAGCGTCCGGTGTTATAAAAGTTAGTAAAGCGCAGTCCACCCGTTGCCAGGGCATCAATATTAGGTGTTTCCAGAATTTCGGCTCCATAACAACCAGGGTCGGAATGGCCCATATCGTCGGCCAGGATGAAGACAATATTAGGTTGATCAACTTGTGTTTCACAACTGTAAGTAGCCAGCAATACGGACAATATTCCAATAAAAACTAAATTTCTCATTTGTCTTACTCTCCTTTTTTATTTTGTTTCATTGATAAAAACATCCAATCTGGGAGCCTTCCAGTTATATGGTTTGGATAGGATATCATAATCCCCATCCCCATCCAGATCAGCGATCTTGCTTTCATGGGTTCCGATACCCTTGGAAACTACGTGATGGATGAAGTTTCCCTGACCATCACCCAGCATGATCCTTATCTTTGCGTCGGGATTCCCTCCATTCAGTCCCATTTCACCGCTAAATATATCCAGGTGTCCGTCCCCATTAAAGTCGAGCACATCAATGGTATGGCCATCAATGACCTTTTGGATCAACATGGTCTTCTTCCAGGTTCCTTTCTCATTGTATTCGTAGAGGTACATGGGTGCGTGTCCATCTCCTGCCAGCAGGATCACTTCAGGGCGGCCGCCCTCTATGAACTGACCAGCCACTGAGCGTGTAAAGGTGTAGCTGGCATCGATGATATTTTCATTAAAACCATCTGCACCATCGTATTTAAACCAGCGTCCACCCCCCACAATATCTTTGACTCCATCTCCATCAATGTCACATGCAAAGAGGCCTTCCTGTTCATTGGTCGCTTTCCACCCCGGATAGCCAGTCTGTCCGGTCTGCTCCATTTCACTATCCATGCCATAGCTGTAGATCAGCTTCATGGGCCATTCTCCCAGGCGACCACCTACTTTTTCAGGTATTTCGGCCAGGATCAGATTCCCGGCATTCTGATTCCAGAAAACCAATTCCATGCTACCATCACCATCAAAATCCCCGAAGAGCTGATCGTGATGTTTGTTGGCTCCCGAGTCTTTTATCAGGTGCCTCTTCCATGGCTTTTGTGGATTATGTTTTGGATAGGGGTTTTCCCACCACCAGACCTGATTGGACTGACCTCCACCTCCAAAAACCACATCCAGATCCCCATCCCCGTCAATATCATGGGACGTAGAACCAGCTTCGATGTGCTGGGGAGTATCATCAATGATGTAGCGGTCCCATCCCGATCCATTGTATTTATATGCTACAACAGAAGGAGCCTGGGTGCGCTCTGTTATAAAGAATTCAACGACTCCGTCCTTATCCATATCGAATACAGCTGCTGCGGTTTGCTGATCTCCGCCATTGGGTTTTTCCAGGTCACCTCTGGCAGTAGAGAGATGTTTCCAGGAGAATTCTCTTTTTAAAGCGTCGTTACGGTACAGGTGAAGGCTCTGGTATCGATCCCAGCCTACTCCGATAATCTCCTTATCTCCGTCGCTGTCCAGGTCAAAGCAAAGGGCTCCCAGGTGCATTTCATGGCCTGTTCCCACCAGTTGTGGTGTGAAGTTGGCTTTACCATCATTCAGGTAGATCTCTGTTTTATGTTCAGTACCCTTATGCTCATTGGTCACCAGATCCACATCTCCATCCTGATCAATGTCCACCGCATCCAGGTTGTTCATGGACCATTGGGTAATCACCACCCGATGCTCCCAGGCATCTGAAGTGGGATTATTACCAGCCAGGAATACCCGCAGGTTGGAATTGGGCTCCAGTCCCGGGGAGCGTTCCTCTGAAATGGCAATATCCATCATTCCATCCCCGTTCAGATCTGCTATTTCCACCCGGTCGACCACCCTGACCTGGTCGTTAACCAGGTGTTTTGTCCAGAGCTGGCTAATGTTACCGGGATTTTCAGCCCAGTAGAGCAACTCTGCTTCTTCACCAGCTTCTCTGGAATCCCCAAAGGCCAGATCCAGATCCCCATCTCCATCTATATCCCCAATGCCAATTCCTTCATCGGAATGGGATTCAGCGATCAGCCTGAAATTCCATATTTGTGTGGCTGGCTTGTCAGGGATTGAAGCACAGAAGATTCCTCCTTCAGCTGCCAGCAGCACTTCCATCTTTCCTCCCTGCAGAATATCTGCAATTCCGGAACCCTGACCATTTTTATGCCCGGTCTGCGGAACTTCGCCAATTTTCCGTGCGGTCCATGAAGTACCATTCAGATCATCGGCTTCGAGCCAAATCACATGGGGGAGGTCTTCGGCAATGATGTCTGCCATCTGGTCCCCGTCCACATCCACAAACTGGTAGCCATCATAGGCAAATCCAAAGGATGTGCGGATCCAAAGCCTGCTCATATCAGCGCCCGGATTGAGGTAGAAGTACTTCCCGCAAACAATATCCTTGTATCCATCCTTATTGATATCTGTAGCGTCTATGCCAAAAGAACGAAGCCAGTCAGGTCCTCCCGCAGGATGCATCATCTCCCTTGTGGTGTCAATGGCCATATAGCTCCATTGGTCAGTGGGAATGGTTTGAGAAAAAAGCGATCCGGTAAAAATGATACTAAGTATAAAGGAAAGGAAGGTTTTCATATTATGAGGCTTCAGATTAATTGCTTAGGTCTTTATAATTGTGTGTTCCTGCGATCGGAGCATCCTGATGCAGTTAAGCATGCCGCGCGCATTGTGATAGCTGGTTTTCCAGATATGGCTCTTTTCCTGGTCCACATTTTCAGGATAGGTATCGGTAGCATTGTTAAACCAGCCGCCATAGGTCTTATCGATGAGGTAGGTATCGATATGGTCCCAGGATGTCAGGAATAAACCGTAGTAGTCCTGAGGGTCCTCAGGGTAAAGCGTGTGCATCAGAAGCAGTGCGTTCATTCCCTCCACGAGTCCCCACCAGGACTTGTGATTATTTACAATGCGAATCTCTTCTTCACCGGCTACCCCGGCATCAAAAAATCCACCAGCGATGGTATCCCAGCCGGAAGCCAGGGAGTGATCCACCAGCTGCTTTGCAATGCGATGCGTCTTTTCATCTTTACCCCAGCCAAGCACATGGGCTGTTTCCAGAAGCAAAAAAGCTGTCTCCACATCATGCCCGTAAGTAAAATGATTAAAGAACCACTTCATGCGCTCTGGCCCCTCCTCATCAGGTTCTGGGGCAACATGTGTCCAGTCAGCCTGGAAGTATAATTTAAGATAGCCCTCAGGGTCTACAAAGGTGTCCCTGATTAGTAAGAACATCTCTTCAAGCCGTTTACGTACCAATTCGTCAGGCCACACCAGGTAGAGTTCTGTAAAAGCCTCCATCAGGTGAATGGAGCTGTTATAGTCCTTTAACCCGGCCATATTACTACCGGGGCCATCGCCTGCATCTTCAGGTAAGACTGGTGACCCATCCCGCCGTAGCATTTCAAAATATCCTCCGTATTCCTTATCATGAGCATGCTCCTCCATCCAGAGAAAGGCCTCTTTTGCCAGCTTAAGAGCTTCGGGATTATTGCTCAACCTGGTATATTGTGATAGACCATAGACCGCAAAAGCTTGCCCGTATATCCGCTTGTCGTTGAGACTTCGTTCCACCGGATCTCCTTCTTTCGTACAGTAGGCATGAAATCCGCCGAACTCCCTATCCCACATGACATCCCTCAGGAAGAGGAAGCCATGCGTGGCATACACCAGGTATTCTTCTTTCTCAGGATATGCTTCGAATAGTCGGGCGGTAGCCCAGACGTGACGGGCCTGTTGAACAAGGGCCTTCTCCCCGGAGCCTGTACCGGGAGACCAATTTCGACTGAATTCAGAAATATATCCCCCGTACATGGAGTCAATAACCAGTGGATACCATGGGTCTACGATATAATCAAACAGACTTTCTTCCAAGAGATCAGCCAGCTTGAGCTGTTCGGACTGATCTGGAGTGCTGCATGCCAGCAGGCTTCCAATTACCAGCAGGAGAATTGATATGGGAGTGATGAAAAAGCTGCGAATCATCAGGGAGTTGATTTCATCATTGCGTACTGTAAATAGTTGCCCAGAGGATGCTGTTCCTCAGCTTCAGAGCCAGGGCAAAAGCTTCCTGAGCCCGTTCAGAATCTCCTTTTGCCTGGTAGCCCAGTGCCTTATGATAGTGCGCATGGGCTCTGCGTGTATTCATTCCGGCCTTCTCTCCGAATTTCGCAAAAAAGTCATCCTCACCATCATTACGCAAAGCTGCTTCTCCCACTTGGATCAGCTCCTCTGAGGATGCCAGGGCCTCATTCTCTTGCCCCAGCTCCCTTTGTGACAGGGCTTTGTAGTAGAGGTATTCTGAATTACCTACAGGGCTGTCCGCAGCTTTTCTGAAAAAGCTTTTTGCCTTACTGTTCTCCTGCATTTCCAGGTAGGCCAGACCTGTGAAATAGTAGATCTGAGCTTCTTTTTGATAGCCGGTAATACGTCCTATTCGCTGATTCGGCGGGTAAGTATCGGCCAGGAGAAAATACTCAAGTGCTTTTTCTGCATTACCTGATTGAAGCTCTCCCCAACCTTTCAGGAGCTGAGCATCCACAAAAAGGTCATGCAGATGCACTACCCCTTCCTGGCGAAGAAAGGTGTGCTCAGTCAGGGACTTTAAAGCACTGTCGCTCTCGCCATTTAAAATAAGCACTTCAATCTCTCTGAGATAAGAGTCTTCCCGTTCCTTTACCACCCCATCATTGTTTAAGAATAAAGCGTACCTGAGAGCCAGGGCTTCGTTATTCATCTCATAGAGCACATCCAGTTCATAATAGTACCTGGGGTCATCCCCTTTCAGACTAACAGCTGTTTCATAATGATCGATGGCACCTGCAATATCATCCAGATATCGGTAGTAGCCCCAGCCCAGGTTGCGATGAGCAATGGCCAGAGAGGGTTCAAGCTGAACCGCCTTATTCCAGTAAATTATCGCTTTGCTGGGCTGATGATCATAGAGTATATTTCCCGAATAGTACCAGGCTCTGGCATCATTCTCATTGTATTCAATGGCTGCCTTCAGAATTTCAAGGGTCTCAAAACGGAAAGGGAAAACGTAATCGGTGGATGCCTTTGAAGCTATTGTATAATTGGCTCCGGCAAGATTTTTATCTCCCTGCTGTTCAGCTATCCAGCCACCATAGTAGTAAAGTATCGGATAGGAGTGGAGGATGCTGTCTTCAGATTTCAGGGCTATATCTATCACTCCAGCGGCTTCTTCAAACAAACCTGTATTGATATAAAAGCTGGCCAGTTCCAGGTAATTCTCTTTGTTGTTGTTCATCAAGCTTGTGAACTCTGAGGTAGGAATGGCAGAGTTTTGCACTAACTCATAGGCTGCCATATGATTAAGCGGGTCCAATACCATGGCTCTCCGAGCAGTGATGCCGGCGTTGGCTCTATCATTAAGATGACGCAGAACTGCTGATTTAAGTGCAAGTGCTTTCGGGTTGATCGCGTTCATGGCGAGCGAATGGTTCAGATGGTCCAGGGCTTCTTCAAAATGATCCTTCAACATGGAGATTCCTGCCAGTTCAAAGTAGGCTGCTGCATACCAGGACTGGTCCCAGGTAGCACGGTAGAGGGTATCAATGGCAGCATCATATTTCTTCTGCTTTTTCAGAACAACTCCCAGCCGGTAAAGGGCTTCGCAATCGCGTGGACGGGTATAATCCCTGGTGATCCGACGAATGGTATTCCGGTAGTAGTCAGCCGCTTCACTGTATTTACCATCCATGGTCGCCAGGTTTCCTAGATGCAGGTTGGCCATTGAATTCAATGGATCCCTGCCAATGGCCTCCATGAAATAATCCTCGGGATCAAGTCCCGGGTTATGAAATTGCATGATCCTTTGTCCGGCCAGGACCAGCTCTTCAGTATTGGCTATTTCTGCAGGCTTAAGAGGAGGTGTAACAGCTTCGGGAAGTTCGGCTTCATACGCAGCTTTCTGCTCCTGATAAGAGATAAGTTCCATGTTATTCTGATCCATCAACTTAAGCTTGAACCGGGTGATATCCGCTTTCCCTCCAACACTGACGTGAGAGACATAGGGATTACCAGGTCCAATGTCGGTCAGATTTTCATAAATGATCTCCTCATTCTCAAGAAGGATCACCTGGCAATCTTTTAATTCCCGGGTTGCATTTATGCCGATAACGACACGCTTGCCTCCGATAAATCTCAGGTTCACTGCCGCATCCAGGTTGGCTTTTTTAAATCCCGCAATATCCCGTACAGGGTACCAGTATTGTTTAAGCCTTTTTACCTCACCGGGTTTGATCCAGCTGTAGTCGGGCTGGTTATCAGAGTACGCACCTACCATCAACTCGGCGTAAGGCCCATCATCATCTGTCAGAATTTCACTATCCCACATCTGTCCAAACTCACCAGGTCCCCACTCCCAGAGTTTTGCTCCTTTTACAATGTGGTGGTTTCCCACATGCACCGTACCGGCATCCCTGGCATAGTCATATCCGCCCATAAAGTCCTCCTGCAGATCATAGGCAAAAATGGAGATGGGATCGGGGTGGTTCTTCCACCAGCTCACATCGATCTGTCCGGTGTAGTCTTTTTTGTTGTAGATCTCATCGGCGATGGGCCAGTGAATAAAGCTGTTTTTTGCATGGTATACGCCCTGGTGAACACTTGGCGGAAAGATGGCCTGGTAGTCATCATTCACATGGGTAGCCACATTGGCCCAGTAGAGGATGGAATGGGTATGTTCAGTATGATTAAACATCCTCACATCTGTCTCTATGTACGATCGTCCCGGGTGCAGAGTCAGACCAATACTCCATTTCATGCGGTGCCGCGGTTCAATCTCTCCGAACCAGATGGTTTTGCTGCCATCGTCGTTTTCAACAAGTTTGTAATCTACCGGCAGGTGGGTGGAGGCGCGGTGATGATGAAATACACACCACTCGATTCCCCCCGATATCCAGGCCCCAAGCATACCAATATTAGCAGGTTTAATTACAGACTGACGGTAGAAGATCTCATAATTGTTGGTCTTGTCGGTGGCATAAAAGAGACGACCCCCAATATCAGGAAGGAGACATAGTTTAATATATTCATTTTCCAGGTAAACGGCCCTGTGCTCCTTTTCTGTTTTTTCGGTGGAAAGATTGTCCATTAAGGGATAGGGGTAGATGACCCGCTTGGCACCCTGGTAGGCATCGGGTACATAAAACATGGGATTCTTATCGTAAGCTAAGAGCTCATAGGTAGGAAGGGAAAGCATTTCCTCCCAGATCTTTACCTGTGCGTTTAAGCGGGAAGAAGGCAAAATAAATAAGGTAAGAGCCAGGATTCGAAGGAAAAATAAATTAGGTTTCATGGTCGTTACTCTTTTGTATTGGAATAATATTGGAAGCCATATAAATATAGGAAAGAGTTTTATTAATTTGCGGACAATTTTGTATTGACTCAATTAACACTTTGAGTCAGAAGGATTTCCTTTATGTGCGGTATTACAAGGCGGATTGATTGCTACGTGCCCTGTTTCTGGCTTGCTCAAACTGTTCCCTGAGTTCGGCCAGTGTAAGCTGCAATTGCGGTTCTTGAATCAGGTTGACATGCTCCTCCGGATCCTTATAATGGTCATAAAGCTCCTCGTTTCCCGCTTCAACACCTTCACCCCAGCGAGTGTATCTCCAGTGGCTGGTGCGGATGCTGGCAGCCCTTCCTCCATGTGTAACGGTATATGCAATAGAAGCATCCTGGTCCGGAGTCTCTCCCTTTAAATGTACAGCAAGGCTCTTCCCTTGCAGGATCTCTGGTTGATCCGAATCCAAGCCGCATAACTCGGTTAAGGTAGGGTAGAGATCAATAAGTTCTGTAATGGATTCACAGGTGCTTCCGTGGCTTTTTTCGCTTCCGGGATTCGAAATGATCAAGGGGATCCGGACACTCCCTTCCCAGAGACTCTGCTTCGACCAGCAGTCATGTTCTCCCAGATTGTAGCCGTGATCAGAAACGAATACTACGATGGTCTCATCCCTGATTCCCAATCTATCCAGCGCATCCAGAAGCCTTCCCACCTGCTGGTCCATAAAGCGGACACTTGCCATATAGGCAGAGATGGTCTTCTTCTTCTGAAGCTCGTCCATTTCCCATATTTTCATGTTTTGTCTGAACAGGGCCTGTTCCGGAACATTGTCTGCGACTATCACAGGTGGAAGTTGAACATCATCCACGGGGTAGGGAATAAAACAGTTCTCAGGAGCAATCAAGGGTACATGGGGGCGTACCAGTCCCACAGCCAGGAAGAAAGGGGCCTGAGGCTTGATCTTCTTAAGGTTTTTACCCTTTGGATCCCCAGGACCAGTTCGACTTTCCAGGATGGCAATGGCCTGACTGGTAGCCAGGTAGTCAGCCTGGCTTACTTCCGATCCATCGGCAATGATCATACGTGCGAAATTCGATCCATAATGGAGATTTCCCGGAGAGAGCAGCTCCAGGGTTCCCGGACTATGAGTTTCGGGTCCCATAACATTGTAGGAATAATCCCAGGAATCGGGCTCATCTCCACCAGGATCACCCCGCTCTATTCCGCCCGGGACACCCATATGAAAGATCTTGGAAACGCGGGCTGTGAAGTATCCCTGCTGGCGAAAATATCCTGCCATGCTGGGATGATCGGCCAGGGCGGGATTTTCAAGCCTGTAAGATCCGGGTTGATCAATGTTTCTTAGAATTCCATTGGTTTCCGGATAGAGACCACTCATGAGCGAAGCTCGTGAAGGACCGCAGAGTGGGTACTGGCAATAGGTTCTGGTAAAGCGCATACCCTCTGCAGCAAGTTGTTCCAGATGAGGTGTATGGTTTGAAATCTCCATATAGGGTCCAATACGGGTATTCAGGTCATCGGAAATGATAAACAGGACATTGGGTTTTTGTGCGGCAAGGACAGTGCTGATAAAAACCAGACCAAGAAATGCTAACTTTTTCATATCAAGCATAAGTTTAATCATTTTTGAGGAAAAATCCTTTTGGGATTTAGCTATCTTGCTTCAACACTAAATCATAGCAAAGATATGACATCCCGAGAGCGTGTGCTGGCAGCCCTGAATCATGTGGAACCCGACAGGATCCCGGTGGACCTGGGCGGGCACCGGTCATCTGGTATTTCAGCCATTGCCTACCATCGTCTGCGCAAGCATCTTGGTCTGCCAGAGAAAGTAGTCAGGGTTTATGATATGGTGCAACAACTGGCCATCATTGATGAGGATGTGCTCGACCTGTTTGGCGTTGATGTCATCGAAATGGGACGAGGATTCCTGCTGGATGACAAGGATTGGAAACCCTGGATTCTTCCCGATGGGACACCATGTGAAATACCCTTTTATACGAATCTCGAAAGAAGGGGAGAGGACTGGTTCATTCTGGATGAGTCTGGGATTGAGATGGGTGTCCTGAAAATGGGAAGCCTCTATTTTGAGCAAACCCTCTTCCCACTTATGGAAAGAGGTATTGAAAATGACCACTTTGAAGACCTGGAGGAAATGCTGGGAAAGCAGATCTGGAGTGCTGTGGCACATCCGGGAGCGCACCTGGAGATGGATGAGCATGGTCTCAAAGAAATGGGACTTAGGGCGAAAGCGCTCAGGGAAAAGTCCGACAGAGCCATTGTCGGCCTTTTTGGAGGCAATATGTTTGAAATACCTCAGATGCTGTACCGGATGGACCATTACCTTCTGGCTACCGGTATGTACCCGGACAAAGTATTGGAGTTGTCAGAAAAGCTTTACCAGATACATCTTAAAAACCTGGAGCTCTGGCTGTCAGCAGTTGGACCATACATCGATGTGGTGCTTTTTGGCGATGACCTGGGGGGACAGCAGGGGCCACTGATTAGTCCGGATGCCTACAGGGAGTTTTATAAACCCTACCATAAAAAGCTTTGGGGCAGGGCCAAGGAGCTTGCAGACGTAAAGGTACAACTACATTGCTGTGGAGGGATCTATGAGCTTCTGGATGATTTAATAGAGGCAGGTCTGGATATGGTAAATCCAGTTCAGATATCCTGCCGTGGAATGGATCCGAAGCGACTGAAAGCAGATTTCGGAGATCGGATTACTTTCTGGGGTGGTGGTTGCGATACCCAGAGGATACTTCCACTTTCGAGTCCTTCTGAAATTTCAGAGCATGTGCAGGAACTTACCTCAATCTTCAGTCCTGGAGGAGGTTTTGTTTTTCAGCAGGTGCATAACATTCTGGCAAATGTGTCTCCCGAAAACGTGGTGGCTATGATGGATTCCATCCACAAAGGGTGAATCACATGAAGAAATCATTAAATTTGAGTCTTGGCTGATGCATTAGAACTACCTAACCTTAACTTAGATACCATGAGACATTTCCTATTAAGACTTTTTGCACTTATTTTTTTTACAGGCTTACTGAGCACTTCTCTTACAGCCCAGGAGGACTATGTGCCCACCCAGGAGAACCTGGATAACCGCGAGTGGTTCCAGGATGCCAAATACGGCCTCTTTGTACACTGGGGTGTCTACTCCATTATGGGTGGAGGTGGCGACCCGGGTATTGCCGAGTGGATCATGGAGCAAAAGAATATTCCCATAGTGCAATACGAGAAACTTCCAGGCTTTTTTAATCCGACCCAGTTTGATCCGGCCCAGTGGGTCTCCATGGTGAAGAAGGCGGGGATGAAGTACATTACCATCACCAGCAAGCACCACGATGGATTTGCCATGTACGATTCGAAAGTCAGTGACTATAATATTGTGGATGCCACCCCCTATGGCAAGGATGTGATTGGGATGTTAAAGGAAGAGTGTGACAAACAGGGGATTAAACTCTTCTTTTATCATTCACAGCTGGACTGGCACCAAAGTGATTATTTCCCACATGGACGCACAGGGAAGGGGATTGCAGACCGTTCGCAATCGGGTGATTTCAACACTTATATTGACTACATGAATACCCAGCTTACAGAATTGCTGACCCAGTACGGGGAGATCGGCGGGATCTGGTTTGATGGCATGTGGGACAAACCAGATGCAGATTGGCGGCTGGGAGAGACCTATGCACTGATTCATAAGCACCAGCCTGGTGCTCTTATTGGTAGCAACCACCATAAGATGCCCTATCCCGGAGAAGATTTCATGATGTTTGAACGTGATCTTCCCGGCGAAAACTCCATGGGATTCAATAATACAGGCATTTCCGACGCAGTACCACTTGAGATGTGCGAGACCATGAATGGTTCCTGGGGATTTAATATCATAGATCAGAACTACAAGTCTATCGAGAAACTCATTCATACCATGGTCAGAGCAGCAGGATACGGAGCCAATTTCCTGCTTAATACAGGTCCCATGCCCAATGGAAAGATCCAGCCCGAGAATGTGGATACCCTGATGGCTATTGGTCAATGGTTGGAAAGTTATGGAGAAACTGTCTATGGAACCCGCGGAGGACCAGTTAAACCTCAGGAGTGGGGAGCACTTACCACAAAGGAAAAAACCGTTTTTGTCCATGTACTGAATCCAGGAGAAGGAGTCATCGAAATAGAAGGCTACTTACCTAAGATCAAATCCGCGAAATTTTTCGACGATGGATCTAAAGTACAGGTGAAGGTAAAGAAGGGTAAAACAGGCATGGTACTGACCATCCCCAAAGAGAAGGTGAAACCCACGGATACAGTCATTGTTCTGACCCTGCAGTAGGCCAGAACCTGCTATAACTCTTTAATCCGGATATTCCTGAACCAGAGCAGTGAGCCGTGGCCCAGAAAACCAATGTGGCCGCTGCTGCGCTGTAGTCCGGGATGATCTAGTCCGTCGGCTGTTCCATTCTTGCTAGCCTCCTTCAGGTCCCCATCGACAATGACGGTTCCATTGAGGGTGATCCTTATCTTATCTCCTTTGATATAGACCTCCTCACTGTTCCATTCACCCACTGGTTTCAGGTATCCTCTTTTGGCGGGTATAATACCATAAACAGATCCGTGGTACTGGTAGGGCTCCAGCTTGGCATATACCTCTGCTGTATTGTCCAGGATTTGCAGCTCATACCCCAAATAGGCTGCATTGCCCTCTATAGGGGTTCTGATTCCCAGTCCATTGTTGGCTCCGGGAGTGAGTTTAAACTCGAAGCGAAAGATAAAGTCGGAGTATTCCTCAGCCGTATAAAGATTTCCTCCGCTCTTGTCAGGCCGGATCACAATGGTACCTTCCTCTACAGAGTAGCTGTGTTCATTGCCGGCCCAGTTGGAAAGATCTTTACCATTGAACAGGCTAACAAATCCATCAGCTTTTTCAGCTTCAGTAAGGCTATTGGCATCATTATCCAATTCCTTCACATAAATGTCCCTGAAAGCCAGGTCGGTGCCATGGGCCTGCAGTTCAATGGAACCTGTAGCATAAATAGGAATGCTTCGATCCCAGTAATTCTCCATCACCACATTGTCCACTACCAGCTGTCCATTCAGGTAGACGGTCACTTTTTCATCGATCATGATAATGTGGAAGGTATTCCAGTCCCCTATGGGATTATCTGCCACCAGCAGAGGTTTACTTTCATGCACCTGGTTGTTGTAGAGTCCACCTGAACCAACCTGGGCACCCGCATCTACACGTGCTGTATCCCAGATCTGAACCTGGGGCGTCCCGCGCAGGTAGATGCCCGAATCGCCTTTTTTGGTGATTCTCCAATCCACAATCATCTCAAAGGAACCATATTCCTTAATGCTGCAGAGGTTGGAGCCATCGCCATTAAACACAATGCTGTTGTCCCTTACGCTCCAATTCTCCTTTAGCTTTTCATTGGCCTCTTCCTGGAGCTTTTGGAGCTTCTTTTCGGATAGTTCAGCTTTTTTTACCGGATCGGTGGCCAGTCCCTGCCATCCTTCCAGGTTGGTCCCGTTAAACATGGAAACAAAACCCATCTCTTCGGGCATCTTATCCATATAGTTCTGGATATCGATCTTCAGATATTCTGTATCAGGACCTGTAATAATATCCCTGGCTACAATCAGTTTTTCTTTGACTAGCTTCCCTTTCATTCCATTGTCCTTTCCATTGCTGGGAAGTACAACACTTACCAGAGCATTGGCTGCCTGAGTCTTCAGTTCATCCTGCTCCAGGTAAGCACTGAGGGTCACAAAGCTGAGAAAAGTCTTTACCCCGCTCATGGCCCTGAGCAGCTGACCGGTGTTTCTTGGACTGTTTGCATGGGATTCGATTTTTCTCAATAGCAGCAGCTTCTGGTCATCGGGAAGGGTGGAAGAGGAGACAATCCGCACGTAGCTTTTAAAGGCTGCATCCTTCTCCTGGGCTACAGTTGTTTGGGAACAGATTTCAAACAGGGGTGTGGCCGCATAGATATCGTCAGACTTGATTAATCCTGTAAACGCCCTTTTCCTGGCATCTTCGTCCCCAGTGTTATAAGATTCATATACAGCTTCCAGGGCCTCTTTTCCACCCACTTTTGCCAGCACGCCTATATATTTCTCAATGGTAAAAGTGTTTGCTGCATGTAAAAGGAGGGCCTGGGTGCTTACCTCCTTATAGGAGCCACGGTTAATAGCAGCGACCAGTGCTGTTTCAATGTGTGCAATTTCACCATTGTCTTCCAAGCGGTCAAAAAGTTTCATCAGATTGCCCAGGTCTCCCTGATCGGCGACCAGATATAGATTTTTCAGGGAGGCTGCCCTTACAGCTCCTGTTTGTGTAATCTGGCTGTATAGGATGTCGAAGGAACCGGGATCGCCCTTAGCAGCAATCACCTCTATCAGGACAACCTTAGCCCCTTCAGGAGCCCCATCCAGCGCTTCTGTTAAGAGTGGCAGCTGATCAATTCCCACGGTTTGCAGGAGGGCTGCCCGTGCTGTCTTGTTATCCGGCGCAGCAGGGTAAGAGACTGTATAGTTAATGATTGCGGGTACGGCCTCACATTGTTTGATTTGTGCCAGGGCTTTCACTGCCTGCTGTCTTACACCGGCGTCTGGATCTTCCATATTGCTAGAAACAATACTCACAGCTTCCTCGCTTTGCAGCATTCCAAAGAGGCTCAGGATC
>Ga0164315_10002435_pt1 | contig 14239 bp, 13 predicted proteins | sample GuaBasSedimGuay6_FD_113737 | JGI IMG/M metagenome (GOLD analysis project Ga0164315, IMG submission 113737) | Subseafloor sediment microbial communities from Guaymas Basin, Gulf of California, Mexico - Guay6, Core 4569-2, 0-3 cm | ecosystem: Environmental > Aquatic > Marine > Hydrothermal vents... | reverse complement strand
TTCCTTAATCATAATAGGATTAAATTTAGTTTCAAGCCACTCAATCATTTGTATAACCCTTATATGTGTTTTCTATGTACAGGACAAAAAAGTGTTCAAGCCGTGATGCTATCGCTTTTTTTTGGCGATAGTATCACTAAAACAATAGCACTGATTATTGCATCGATATTTTTTACTCAATTATTTTGAACCGCAAAAGTGATACTATCGCCAAAAAAGCGATAGCATCACGAAATACTGTAAAATCAAACAATTATAATTTTTATCCTGTACATAGATGTGTTTCATCATTCGTTTCAGGCGAACCTTGCACGATTACCTAATTAATTCCTATCCTCGCTAGTCACGGCCATAAACACATCTTCCAGATGATCTCGCCGCCGATAAAATTGGCGCAAGCGAATACCCGCACCAATCATGCTAGCGATGGTTTCTTCCACCGCTTCTACCTCTTCATTAAGACGCAAATGCAATAAACTGTATTCACCCGTCACCGCAAGAACTGACGGCCTTTCCAGTAAAAACTTGCGTGCGTCAGTGTCTGATGTTGCTAATTCTAGCGCATACGGCGTTCCTTGCACTTCACTATTGCTCAACGTATCCACCGCATCCACTGAGCCAGCATAACGAATCTTGCCATTATCTATAATCACAATCTGTTCTACCAAATCGGCCAATTCCGACAGAATATGAGAACTGATAAAAATGACTTTGCCTTGTTGGGCCAGCATTTTGAGCAATTCCCGCAACTCCCGACGCGCTCGCGGATCAAGTCCCGCGGCCGGCTCATCCAGAATCAAGACAGACGGATCCGATAACAAAGCCCGCGCCAAACTCAGACGCTGTTTCTGCCCCTTGGAAAGTCCTTCCACCGGCCGTTGTAGCAACGGTGTGAGATCAGTAAAATCGCCGATTTCCAGAATCCGGTGTTGACGCTTATGGCCGACAAGACGATAAGCACGGGCGAAAAAATCCAAGTATTCGGCCACGATCATATCCGGATAAGTGCCATAATAATCAGGCATATAACCAATTTCCCGACGTACTTCATTGGGTTTTCTGATAACATCATACCCATTGATAAATGCTTGCCCCGAGGTCGGATGTTCCAACGTCGCGAGTATTCGCATCGTCGTCGTTTTGCCCGCGCCGTTGGCGCCGATAAAACCACATAAGGCACTTTCAGAGACGGAAAAAGAAATACCGTCAAGTGCGTTAACATTACCAAACTGTTTCTGGAGTTCTTGAACTTCAATCATAGTTTTTAGGAAAGGAGTGCAAGGTTAACTTGCACGTTTGCTTAATAGACACCCACAACCAAATGTTGTCCTCTACCAATCTCACGAAATTCGGAAAACAGAAAACGTTCTTCGTCTGCCGATTGGAATTTCCCTATAAAATAACGTGTACCAAGTTCACCCCTTCGCAAGCGATTAAATAGAGTTGTCCCTTCAGTCATAAGCTGACTGGAAAAAGACAATGATAGGCTTGGGGTTGGTGCTTCCACCGGCTGAGCAATAGCAGCTTCGCCACGATCAATAGCACCAAAGGAATAATAATGACCATCCTGCCAAACCCGCAAAGCATTTAACGCACCATGCAAATGATTTTCCACCCGCAAACTGTTTTCCTCAGAGGTGAACACCAAACGTCCTTGCGTGCGAGACAGATTGCGTGTGCCGATAAGACGACGCTGGCGTACTGGGATAATGCCTTCCAGTGTCTCCCAAGCCGTGTCAACTTTCATGGTGTAGTTCCAAACCCGGCGGGGATCGGTTCTCAATGGAAACAACAGGACACTACCACCGGTGGGTATCCTGATAGTACTGTCGTACTGAGTGGGTACAAACACTGCCACTTGTTCCATCGTGATTTGAGTATCTGTGCGTAAATCCAAACAACGCAGAGAACTGGCTATACCTTTGGGCGCTACACCATCAGCTAGAAAGGTGGCAACTAACATGCTACCGCTAAATACGCCCGCAGCAACCATAACAAATATAAGATAGCTAAACGGGCGACCTTTTTTCTTAACCAGATATATCCAACCCAACGGCCCAATCAGGAGTGCAAAACCGAGGAGTATCAGAAACAAAGTCCAACGGGGAACTTGTCCTATGTCTGGAAGTACTTGCTGAAGAAAGTCAGTCGTTTTTTGTGAAATGGTTTGATGTTCATTGACAGAGGGTGGCTGAATCCCAATTTGCTGGAGAAAATCGGTATCAATGTTAGCCAGTAAGCTGTTTGGGATCACAGCAATATGACCCAAACCCACTGGCATAAATTTGCTCCAAACATGCGGCGCTTCCTTGATATGTTTTTGACTGGGGAGGAAATCTTTCAACGCGCCTACTTCAAAATCAACAAAAGCATTGGCAAAGGGCAACGGTTTCCAAAGCGGTTCAAGATCGTCGGTGGGCTTATTGGCCGTGGTGACCAAGAGTATGCCGCCCATAGTGACCCAATCAATGAGGGTTTGTTTCCAAGGATGATTGGATAAGAAATAATCATACTCCACCACAATCGCGGTTACCCCAGTCAGCCCGCGCCAATGATCCGGCATTTTATCGGCAGTGTCTATGCGACCCATGTCATTCCAAGCCCCTAAGACATTGATTGGAACCGAAAACGAGCCGAGCCGAGCCAATATATAATGAGGCCGATTAACTGATGAAGAGAAACCGCCGCTCACGCCCAAATGCCATGGCGGTGAGCGGATACCAGTCACCTTATCGGTAAACACCACTTGAAAAGAAGGATTAGTGAAGTGTGGCAAATAGACAAACAAACGCCGCGTTTCACCAGCAGGCACGGAAATTTCTCGGCTAGTATTAAAGTCACCTGAGAGTTGCATCCGTAACTGGCGTTGTGCGCCTTGATTACGGAAGAAAAAACCCAGCGTTAAGTGATCATCAAGGCTATTATAATTATAAGGATAGCCACGGATAATTTCTATAGACAAGCTACGATCAAAGCTGAAACGATCCATCACGTTTATAGAACCGGTGACAATGGGTGCCCATATCAGACACAAGCCGAGTAAAATTCTTCGCAAAAAAATCATTACGTAACTCCACATAAATCTATCAACAATAACTACAAGGATTGCATATAAAAAGGGATTAAAACCTATATTCGCTCGAACATCAAGTGAAATTTTCCAGAAAGGTAATAACGACAAGGATTATTTATGAATAAGTATAAAGCCTAATGGCGCGTTTTAGAGAAATTTCGACTATGCCCAAACAGGTTTCAATTGGGGTGTGCCTTAATGGCACGCACGATAGAAATTGTGCCAGCCAGCCAGGGGCGTTGCCCCAGGCTTTAATAATACGCACCTTCGGTGCTAAGTTTTTTCACTTTCATGCTCTTGTTTATGTAGGGTGAATAAAACGAGAACGTTTGGCAAGCCCAAGCTAAAGCTTGGACTCCTGCCAACCTATCGATATGAACAACTTGTTCATTGAGTATTTAGAAATTTTTGTGCCAAAAATCCTTTTCTAAGCAAATCCTTTATTATATACAATCCTTGTAGTTTATCATTATCTACCTATCTATATTCAACTGTGCAATACTTCTTTTTCGATATCCACCAGCAACTTGTCAATCAATTGAGGCGCAGTAATCCCATCGAATTTTGCCGTATAGTTCAAAATCAAACGATGCCCAAGCACATGAGGCGCAGCCTGTGCGACATCTTCAAAGCCTACCCCAGAGCGTTCATCCAAAAAGGCCAGGGCGCGGGCAACGCGAGTCAACCAAATCGCACCGCGAGGCGATACGCTATAGCGGATGTGCGGCTTCAGTGTTGCATTGCATTCACTGCTTTGTGGATCAGTCTGGGCAACCAAACGAGCAATAAAAATCGCGATAGCCTCCGGTAAAAATATTTCATCCACTTGTCGCTGACATTCTAACAAAGTTTGTCGAGACATAATAATTTGCGGGGGCGGTGGATTGCCGTCATTGCGTTCACGAATCATCCGCAGCAAAGCCTCTTCACCGGTTGACGCGACATTAATTTTCACCGCAAAACGATCCAATTGAGCTTCGGGTAATGGATTAGTGCCCTCCATTTCAATCGGATTTTGCGTCGCGATCACAAAAAAAGGCGATTCCAGTTGCCGAGATTCGCCCATCAAAGTGACAGCTTGTTCACTCATTGCCTCTAATAAAGCCGCCTGCGTTTTGGGTGAAGCCCGGTTAATTTCATCCGCAAGCAGAAAATGGGTAAAAACGGGGCCCGGCATAAAGCGCATCCGTCGTCCCTCAGCCGTATCCTCCATAATATAAGTCCCAGTAATATCAGCGGGTAACAAATCCGGGGTGAACTGAATACGTTTGTAATCCAAACTTGTCATAGCCGCGAGCGACTTGGACAGCACCGTTTTCCCCAACCCCGGCACGCCCTCTAACAACACATGTCCCCCTGCCAGAAATGACGCGACAAGCATCCGGATTAAGTCGGGCTTACCATAGATAATCTCGTTTAACGCATTATAAAGCGTTTGTGCTTCCGACGACATCGGCACGCTATCTGGTAACTGTTGATTGTTCATTGGTAATTGATTGATTTTGTTGGAGTGCAAGGTTAACTTGCACTGCAATTCGCTAAAAGTTGTGAAGGCTTAGTTGATCCTTTCTGATATACAATTCTTGCAGTTATTATCCGTTTATTCCGTCAATCGGCTGTACTTAGGGTTTGGCTAAAAAATGTCTCCCATTCGACTTGCAACGGTTCGTGTTGCTTTAGGCAACCCTATCACTTTTTGGATGATTGAGTCTCCCTATAATTATTAGTTCGTGCAAGTTAACCTGGAACGAAGCTTAACCTTTCAAACTTTTCTGGGGTTCTCTATTTCCTTAGAGAGGCCTTTATTCCTAGTCATACACACCAGCGTCTCGTATGTTCCTTTCGACGCTGGCGCGTGGAAACCAGAAATTCGCCATTTATTTAATTCGTTGTACTTGCACTGTTGTATTTACACACCACCACTATGCACTAATTCATAGTAGCGTTTTTCCAATTCGTTTTTATGTTCCAACTCCTCTTGGGCGAGATAGCGAAACAAGTCCTGAATCGGACCTGGTGGCGTTTCTTTGGCGAGGCTGGCGTATTGCTCCATCGCCGCTTGCTCCCGCCCCATTGCGTATTGCAAAATGGCTTGATCATCTAGCAAATCGTTTAATTGGGGTGTTTGGATATAAGCAGAAAAGCGGTGATCACTGGGTGGTGTCTTGATCCATTCCTGCATTTGTTCTGGCACATGCGGATCTTCATTTAAGTTTTGGAATAACTCAAAGTGACGCTTTTCCTCGTCAGCCAGTTCTTGCACAAAGGGGCGCAGGTTTTTGCTGACTTTATCCTTGAGCATAGTATAAAAATCAAAGGCTGCTTGCTCAAAAGCAGTAGCGGTTTCTAAAATTCCGCAGATTGTCGTTTTTCCTTTGAGTGTTTGGTAACCATAGCCTTCATGTACTGGTTTTTGTTCTGTACTCATAATGTGTTGTCCTGACAAAAATACGAACTCGTGCAAGGTTCGCCTTGCACTCCTAGCGATATGTGCTCAAGTATTGATGGATACTATTCGCTACCCGATGTCCAGCTGCAATGGCATGGATCACATCCGGGCCTTGTACAACATCCCCAGCAGCCCATAGCCAAGTTTCTGAGCAGCGCCCTTCTGTGTTGATGATAGGACGGCCTCGCCTATCCCATTCTAACCGTTCCATCAATTCATCGCCTAAGAATTCTAGCTGCGGGGCTTGGCCGATGGCTTCGACGACCATATCAGCGCCATGGAATATCTCATCGTTTTCGTCATACATAGGATGAAACCGGCCTTGTTCATCAAAGATCGAAGTACAACGGATGGTTTCTAAGCCCACTAAGGTACCGTCTTTTACCACACAACGACGCGGCCCTCGGCTGGTAAACAGTTGAATGCCTTCTTCATTAGCCTCGATAACTTCGGTTTCATCGGCCAGCATATTATCACGGGCCTCTAAAGCGGTTAGCACGATATTCACTTCTCCAAACTTGTTGCGCTGCAAACGGGCAAGGCTGCGGGCAATATCAAAGGCCACGTTGCCACCACCAATAACAACTATTTTTTTATGTAATTCAATGGCCTCGTTCAAAGTAATCCGTCGCAACAAGTCAATCGCTGAATAAACTTGAGGATGATCAGTGCCGGGAACTCGCGTTGAGCGTCCGCCGTGTAATCCAATAGCAATCAGCGTGGCATTAAAATGCTTTTCCAACTCTGCCATTGTCGTCTCTTGACCAATACGAGTATTGTAACGAATCTCCACGCCCATTGACTGAATCACGTCAATATCTTCATCAAGCTTATCATAAGGTAAACGATATTCAGGGATACCATAGCGCATCATGCCACCAGCTTTATCCAAAGCCTCAAAAATAGTCACCGCATGTCCTTGACGCGCTAAATCGTAGGCCACCGTCAAACCGGCCGGCCCAGAGCCGACAATCGCCACCTTTTTACCAATTGCAGTGGTATCACAGCCTTCTGACACAATTTGCTTAATGCGCTCGTGGGAAACATTATCCATCGCATACCGTTTTAACCAACGGATACTAATTGGTTTACCCCGCCGCCCAATTGAACAAGCAGTTTCACAGCGGTGTGTACAAACGCGCCCACAGACATTGGCTAAAGGATTAGTCCGATAAATTTGTCGCACCGCCTCTTCCATATCACCCGCCCAAATAGCCCGAATATATTCTGGCGCGTGCATATTAGTAGGACACGCATCATGGCACATCCCACACTGAATGCAGCGAGACGCTTCCAACAACGCAGTCTGATCATCAAAGCCTTGAACAATTTCTGCAAACGAATCAATCCGTTGCTCTGGCTTTAATTCAGGCATGTCTTGACGTTTTAAATCAAGCAAATCGGAATCACTAGATTTTGCCCAACCTTTGGGAAAACCCAAACCGTGCAAACCTTTCTCGTCTGGCAGAATAAAATAAGTATTCAAATCACGGCCAACATGCACATATTCCCGCGACAGCGACAGCGAGCCGGTAGGACAAACATCAATGCACAACGCACACCAGCAACACCGCCCATAATCCATCGCTGGGCGACGTGGTTTAATGCCCTTTATCGGATCACTGGGTAAATCCTTAATCTCCACCATCCGAATGGCATGATTATCACAAATTGTGGCGCACGTACCACAACCAATACACTGTTCCCAATCATTGATATGAAAACCGCGATAATTGGGCGCGGCGGGACGTGGTTTCATGGGCAACGTCACTGGTTGTCGCCCAAGAAAACTTAATGCTTTAAGGGGAGCGAATAGACTGTTCATAATAGGTATTTGTTGATGATAATGGCTGAAATTGGGGCAAAGTCAGTAGATGATACTACAGGGCGGTTTTTTTTCAACAGCGAATAGTGAATAAACCAAAAATTAAATCATTTAAAAATACTAATTTTGTTTAACACAGAGTTCACAGAGTCGCACAGAGTCGCACAGAGTCGCACAGAGTCATCAAGTTAAAATAAAAAATCTCTGTGAAACTCTGTGAAACTCTGTGTCTCTGTGTTGAATAAAAACTGATAGGTGGTAAGGTGAAGCTAACATCAAAAAATAATTCGTTATTTGCGATTAGCAAAAATTCTGTTCGGCGAATATTAAAGCAGCTATACACACAGAGGGCACTTCGTTCTCCTTCGTTCCCAGAGTTAAATAAATTATTTATGTGCATAGAGTCACCTTGTATTAAGGGAGCAAAAAAAAAGCCCGGTAGTTTCATCATGCTACCAGGCTTTTTTTAACGATAAAGTGGCTAAATTTTTTGCGTCTTAAAAATCCCGGTTTTTACATTCGGCATCCAAGTCTCTCCATTTTTTGCCTTTACTAAAATTGGCAGCCATAAATGGTGTCACTTGTTCCATTAATAATTGATGCATACCAAGCCGCTTAATTCTCTTTTTAAGAATGGCATAAGCTTTATTTTCCTCTGCAACCATACCAGCATAGACGGTTGTGAATAACATATCCATTTCCAAAGCATCGGGTTGATACTGATTGTGAGCTAATTGAGTGATAAACGCTAACACCTCCAAATCAAGGTTTGCCCCGGTTTGATCGTAGATACTAACAAAATCACGATAAATTTTGTCATTGCCATATTTTTGGGATAATTTCTGAAATGCTTCAAAATAATAGATATCCCTTGGCGCAACTCTTTGATTGGTATTGGGGTTAACGAGGTAAATACACCAATCATCAAAATTACCCTTGTCATATTCAAGACGACTGCCATCTGGAAATACCTTTATGGTTCTTGTCATTTTTTTTACCGCCAATAATTTGTGCTGGCAATGGAGTGCAAGGTTAACTTGCACGAAAGCGAAAGGTTGTGCAAGTTAACCTTGCACTCCTACCTTAAACAAAGCATAAACTAAACCCAAATTCTTCAAACAGATTAAAAATGGTTTTCGGTTTTACCAAAAAAATATAAGCATCAAAAGGCTTGTCGATTTTGACAAAATTGCCATTACCCCGTTTCGAGCGTTCAACCGTTAGCGTGACGGGTGTCTCTTCTGGAGCATAAGTATATTCCAACGGGTTAATTGGCGTGATTTGCTTATACTCGCGTTCAATATAATCACGTTTAATACGATTAATATGTTTGTTGAGTTTGAGCGTGAGCGATAGTTTCAACAAACTGATTATCTTTCAGCCATTTCATTTCTGAATCAGTGAGCGGATATCCAGACTCCAGTTTGTAAAGTACAAAGCAGAGAGGATTTGGTATCCATCCCAGACGACTAAAATAGGCAGTTGCATGGTATTTAGACTTAAGAACGGAAAACTCAGTCGCTAATTGTATTAATCCTTTTGTGATTTGTGCTTATTGTGTTTTCTGTGGTGGTAAGTTAATGATTCGATAAAATTCATGCTCATGCTCTTTCAACCAATTCAGTTCAAACTCAATGAGAACAATTCCTAGCTCAAATTTTCGCAATATGAAATATAGAAGACTAGAAGGAAAAGAATATTCATAGTGACTCACTTGATACTTTCTTTGAGTGTCGCAAAATGTTGTTCTCATTCTTGAAAGTTATCGTCAATCATATTGAAATCCTATAATTATCTTCGTAACGAAAAATGGTTTGAAAAAACCAAATGTCGTCAAGAAATTTGGTTTTTAAAAAACGTCCTATAGTTTTTCAGATAACGTAACGAAACGGATGCTATACCTCGATGGGATAGTATCCGTTAACTTTGAAAGTGGGGCAGGCAGGGTTTCTAGTATTTTGGGTTGATTTTGCCCCACCTTAGAGGCTACTCTATGCACACAAGTCGTCATTTAGAAGGCGCGTAAATACGCTTAAATAAATAAAATAGAAAAATCATGTGCTTAAAAGTTATAAGCATAGAGAATTGAATTAAGTTCCAGGGGCGTTACCCCTGCCTGGCTGGCTGGCTTGCACAACCAAAATTTATATCGTGCGTGCCATTAGGCTTTAGCCTAATTCTTAATTCGTGAATAAAAATATTCTGAAGGTGAAAAAGACTGAGCAAAATTCACCTCACAGACATACCCCCAACGGATACTATCCCGACAAAAAGGGATTGCATTTTCTTTAAACGGATACTATCCCGAAAAAAGGGATAGCATCCGTCAAATCAGACTACCCGAATTAGCGGCGACGGCCTCTGCCAGACTTTTGATTATCAATTAGCCTAGATTTCACCCACTTATACCGCACCGGATCTTTTGCCAGCAGGTATTCCACGACTTCCTGGCGTTTCTCATTATCTGCATTCTTGATAACTCGCTTAATTTCGGCATCTTGATCTCTGGGGGAAGCACCGCGTTTAATCGCCTTCTCAAACCAGTCATCACCCTCAGAGTAATCACCCCATTCATAACAAATCGCACCCATCAGCGTGTAAGGGTGATGACTAGTGGGCTGATACTCAATGGCTTTTTGTGCACATTCTTCAGCTTCGTTTAATTCAACAATATCTCGGAAAGCACCGCCTCTTGTGGTTAGCAAAGCTGACTTGAGCTTATTGTCCTTGATTTCGTCAAAGTTCAGATTGTCCGTCAGCGTTAATGCGTGTTCTTGTTCTTTTGCTCTACGCCAATGACTGCTCGCACTGGGTAAATTCCATTTATTGCCAGTACGTTTGTATGCCTGTTCATAGAAGTTGGCTTCGATTTTGTGGTAAGTAGTGAAAATGTTACGATCAGAGTAGAAAAGATGTTTCTCTGTGAGCCAAACGACACTTTTGGGTTCCAGTCGTTCTTCATTATCCAGTTTTTGCAAAATACCGTATAACCGGCTCGAAGGTGATTTATCTCGATAGTCCGAAACATCATACTTGGACTTCAGATCAGCAAAATGTTCTTGGGGGTTAACCGTATCGAGGTTTTCAGGTTCCGTCGTTTTCTGCTCATCATCAGTATCAGTCTGACTTAAGAAATTTTGGTCTGACTTGGTTTCAGATTTCAAAAGCACAACGTATTCGTCAACCGCAATCGCAAGCGTTTCAGTCAGTTTACGCCGGCTCAAAAAGTTAATATCCGAATGACTAATTGGATCTCCTGAATCAAGTTGTTTGAGAACTCGGTACAAATGACTAGAGTGGGAGGTGTCCTCATATTGAGTTGCTTTATACTTCTTCTTCAGTTCAGCAAAGTGCCGCCGCTGTTCAGCTTGCTTTAGCTGTTCAATTTCTTGAGCCATAGCAAACGTTTCTTCCAACCCGTGTTCTGTCAACCAGTTAAGTTCTGACTCCATCAACCACATACCGGCATCAAGGTGTTGCAGAATTTTATAGAGTGGGCTAGAAACAGATAAATCTGGGTATTGAGTTGCTTGGTACTTAGCCTTTAGTTCGGTAAAATCAGCCTCCCTAGCCGCTTCTTGTTGCTGAAAAATATTCAGCGTTTCAACAAGTTCATTGGACTTTAGCCAATTAACATCGTCATTGTTTATCCGTTTATTGGCATCCAAACGCTTTAAGATGAAATACAGTGGACTCGAAGGCGACGAACCTTCATAGTCACTCGCTTGATACTTCGATTTGAGCGTGGCAAAATGTTGCTTTCGCTCTTGAAATTCATCTTCAGTCATATTGAAATCCTATAATTGATCTTCGTCACTAAAAAGGGTATGAAAAAAAAGTATTTCGTGATGCTATCGCTTTTTTTGGCGATAGTATCACTTCTGCGGTTCAAAAGCAGAGTTTTATGGTATTTGGTTATACTCACTTTAGAAAAAAAACTTGACGTTCTAGTATAACATAGTGATATTGTAGGGCTATTTACTTATGACTAACTCATGCTCGCCGGCATTCACCTACTGTTTATCGACAAGGTATTTCTTCGCCCACTCATACCGCACCGGATTGGTTTTCAGCAGATATTCCACGACTTCCCGGCGTTTGTCCTTATCAGCATTTTTGATAACTCGCTTAATTTCGGCATCGCTCTCTCTTGGAGAAGCACCGCGTTTAACCGCTTCACTAAACCAGTGTTCGCCTTCAGAGTATTCCCCCCATTCATAACAAATAGCACCCATCAGCGTGTTTGCCCACTCATACCGCACCGGATCTGTTTTCAGCAGATATTTCACGACTTTCCTGCGTTTATCCTTATCAGCATTCTTGACAACTCGCTTCATTTCGGCATCTTGATCTCTGGGAGAAGCACCGCGTTTAATTGCCTCCTTAAACCAGTACTCACCCTCAGCGTATTTACGCGTTTCATGACGTTCAAAACAAATAGCACCCATCAGCGTGTAAGGGTGATGACTACTGGGCTGATACTTAATAGCTCGTCGTGCACATTGTTCTGCTTCGTCCAAGTCACCAATATCTCGGAAAGCACCCCCTCTCGTGGTTAGCAAAGCTGACTTGAGCTTATTTTCTTTGATTGTGTCAAAGTTCAGATTGTCCGTCTGCGTTAATGCGCGTTTCGGTTCCTTGGCACCACGCCAATGACTGCTCGCACTGGGTAAATTCCATTTATTGCCAGTACGTTTGTACGTCTGTTCATAAAAAGTGGCTTCGATTTTGTGGTAAGCCTGCAAAATCTTACCAGAAAAAAGTTTATGTTCATCCCAACGCGTTGGAATTTTCTTTTCCGCTAGCAGCCAGGCTACATCTGTGTCCAGTCGTTCTCCGTTATCCAGTTTTTGCAAAATAGCGTATAACTGGCTAGAAGGTAAATTATCTTGATAGCCCGAAACACCATACTTGGACTTCAGATCGGCAAAGTGTTTTTGGGGGGAAACAGTGGGGTTTTCACGTCCCTTCGATTTTTGCCCGTCAGTCTCAGCCTGACTTAACGGATTTCCTGATTTGGCTGTTGACTTCAAACTCGCCCCGTTTTTGTCAACCGCAAACGCAATAGTATCCGTCAGTTTGCGCTTTTTTAAAAAGTTAAGTTCTGACTCACTTAGTTTATTTCCGGCATCAAGTCGTTTGAGAACGGGGTACAAATGACTAGAAGGGGAGGAATCCTCATATTGGGTTGCTTGGTACTTCTTTTTCAGTTCCGCAAAGTGCTGCTTCTGTTCAATTTCTTGATCCATATCAAACGTTTCTCCCAGTTCGTGTTCTTTCAACCAGTAAAGTTCTGACTCCTTCAACGGCTTACCGGTATCAAGGTGTTGCAGGATGTTATAAAGTGGGCTAGAGACAGATAACTCTGGGTGCTTAGTCGCTTGGTACTTATCCTTTAGTTCGGCAAACTTAGCTTCCCTAGCATATTCTTGTTGCTGAACAATGTTCAGCGTTTCAACAAGTTCATTGGACTTTAGCCAATTAACTTCTTCATTGCTTAACTGTTTTTTGGCATCCAACCGCTTTAAGATGGGATACCGTGGACTCGATGGAGATGAGTCTTGATGTTGAGTGGCTTGGTACTTAGCCTTTAACGTCACAAAAGGCCTATTTTTTTGAACGTGAGCAATAACAATTTCAACAAAATCATGATCTGTCAGCCATTTCATTTCTGAATCAGTGAGCGGCTGTCCAGAATCAAGATTGTAAAGTATAAAGCATAGAGGGTTTTGTGTCCATCCAAGGCGACTAAAATGGGCAGTTGCATTGTATTTAGACTTAAGATGGGCAAACTCAGTCGCTAATTTTATTAATTCTTGTGTTCTTTGTGCTTTTTTTAACTTTGTTCTCTGTGGTTGTAACTTAATGATTTGATCAAGTTCATGCTCTTTCAGCCAATTCAGCTCGAACTCAATTAGCTAAATTCCCACGTCAGCTTTTTGCAATATGAAGTACAGAGGACTAGAAGGTGATGAATATTCATAATCACTCGCTTGATACTTCGATTTGAGCGTCGCAAAATGGTGCTCTCGCTCTTGAAATTCATCGTCAGTCATATTGAAATCCTATTATTTTCTCTGCAATAACTGCCTCGATTGTAAAAATTTTTACTTCACGGATGCTATCCCTTTTCGGGATAGTATCCGTTAACTTCACGGAAATTATTGATAGTTGCTTGGATTAATGGCACGCACGATAGAAAATTCTCAAGTTTCTTACCGAAATTTTTGGAACAAACTTGGTTTTTTGAAAGGGTTTGGGAGAGTTTTTCTGGGAGGATTCCCTTATCAAACATGCCATTAGGGTTTATCCTTTGTTATACCAAATCCTTGTAGTTTTGTTGCCCATTCTTCATCCGTAAATAAGCGTGAGCGCGTCAAAAAGCGCACTCCCTCGGTGCTTTCTAAGGACATTCCACCTCGCCCAGAAACGACATCAATAATGAGTTGTGTGTGTTTCCAATATTCATATTGCAATTCACCGATATAAAAAGAACAACCGCCGATATCCCCTAAATGTACATCTTGTTCACCGACAATAAATTCCCCATCTGCAAAACATATGGGGGCACTGCCATCACAGCAGCCACCCGATTGGTGAAACATCAAAAGCCCATGTTTTTGTTTGAGTTTTTCAATTAATTCTAGTGCGGCATCTGTCGCAATGACTCTTGGAACTGAAGATGGCATAATAGAAGTCCTTGCTAATTGAGAACCAAGAAATCCGATTAAAAAAAAAACGGATACTATCCCTAAGAAGGGATAGCATCCGGACTACCTTCACCGCGTTAGAAGAAGCCTAACGCATCCGGGCTGTAACTGACCAATATATTTTTGGTCTGTTGATAATGGTCAAGCATCATTTTGTGGTTTTCGCGCCCAATACCGGATTG
>Ga0164315_10002434_pt1 | contig 14246 bp, 19 predicted proteins | sample GuaBasSedimGuay6_FD_113737 | JGI IMG/M metagenome (GOLD analysis project Ga0164315, IMG submission 113737) | Subseafloor sediment microbial communities from Guaymas Basin, Gulf of California, Mexico - Guay6, Core 4569-2, 0-3 cm | ecosystem: Environmental > Aquatic > Marine > Hydrothermal vents... | reverse complement strand
TAAGGTTTTCATAGTAGTTTTCACAGTTGATTTAGTTAAACATATTCATGACAGTTTAGCGTTAGCTGGTATTGAAAGCCGTCAATTCTATAGTAAGAAAAAAGAAATTGATAAAGAAAATGATAAAGTTATTGTTGCTACATACAAGTATGCTGGAGCAGGATTCGATATGCCAGCTCTTTCAGCTGGTATATTGGGTACACCACTATCAGGTAAGAAGAGTTTAATTCAAGTAATTGGTCGAATTCTTCGTGAATATCCTGGTAAATTAAATCCAGTTGTATATGATATGATTGATACTGGATTTAATGGCATGTTTACAAATACAGTAAAGCGTAAAGAGGGCATATTGTCAAATGAGTTTAATTGCAAATTCAATCATGTTAATATGTAAAATTATGGGATGTTTTATAAAGTCAAAAATATACAAATATAAATAAAATATGATAAGCTACGATTTTTTCCAAAATGTCGAAAGAGCTATGAAATATGTTGTATATGGAGATACTGATTCATTATATATTAATGTTCCAGATATTATTCCAGAAAATGCTGATATTGCTATGCAACATGCTGATGAACTTGGCGAAGAAATAAATAACCAAATTATATACTATACTGAAAAAATTCTTTTACCTAAAATGGGTATCGACCCTCAGTTTAATGAAACTCTATTCAAAACAGAATTAGTCTGTGATGGGATGATGTTACTTCCTGTAAAAAAGAACTATGCATATTCATTACTTGCAATTGAAGGTAAAGCTGTTGAAGGTAAATCTATTGAATATACTGGAATTGTCAAAAAATCAGACATTCCAATTTTAACAAAACTCTTCATTCGAACTATTGTTGAAGAAGTAGTTTTCAATAAAGAGTTGCGTGGTAAAAATCTATTACAAGAAGTGAATAAAGTTGCTGTTGATTTCCATCAAAGGTTAATGACAATGATCGATGGATTAGACATACTAAATTTTGGTACTCCGAAGAAATGGAGTGGTATGACTAAAACTAAACCATGGCAAGTAATCGCTATGGAGTTATATAACACAATTCTAGATGAACATATATTTTCACCTATGTCTGCTGGAATATGCATTCCAGTATCAATAACTAATCCTATTGATTTTGAAACTAAAGTTGCAGCTGTTCGAAACAAACATAAACGTTACATTGGAGATCTTCCAATATCAAAAATAAGTAAACTTGCTGTACCTTACAATTTTGATCCTCAACGGTTAAAGACTGCTATGGATTTCTATGGTCTTGGAATTGATAAAGATTTATGTTGGAAACTAGTATTAAATACTGTTGCAAAACATATAATTGAAACTGTCAAACTCAAACATGCCCGGTGATTATGTACAATATACAAAAATTACATCAACTGGATATGCCTCAGACGATGAATCTGTTGAAGTCTGGTGAACTTAACTTTTTTAACTTTTACAATAGTGACATACCAATAGCACAACATTGTAGTGTTGAATATTATCTTAATCATCCAAAAGATGTTATGGATGTAGATCAATTAGTAAACGTTGGGTTTACAGACATTGAGCTTTATAATCCTAATGATGAAGATTTTGATTTTGATTCAGCACATCTACCGATAAATGCAATTACTCTAGTTGATACATTTAGTAAACATTATCATGCATATTTACTATTGTATGATATTAATGCTGAGAAGTTTGGAATCAGTAATGATCCGAATTTCGACTTTAATGCATTTATTGCTAAAATTCAAATTGATATTAAAAAGGTTCTTATTGATTACAAATATATTGATGAAGATTCAGATCTAACCGTATATCTATTTAATCAAGAAGAACAATTACTTCAAGCATATTGGGCTAAATTGATGGAAATCGATCCGTGCCTTATTAGTGGGTGGAATAGTGATGGATTTGATTATCCATATTTATATACTAGAACACAAGCTCTATTTGGACAAGATCGAGCTAATGCTATGATGACTAGATTTGGTCAAGTAACCCGCAGAGGTAAATTTGTATCATTTCCAGAATATACAATTCTAGATTTACTACATGCATATAAACCTCGAGATGAGGGTGGATTAAATCTAGGTAAAAAATCAAGTCAGTATACATTAGATGCTATTGCTACTAATGAACTTGGTTTGAAAAAGATTGAATATAAGAGTGAAAATGTATCATTAAATGATTTATATGAAAATGATCCTTATTGGTTTTTAATATACAATATTGTCGATACAGCATTGACATATTTACTTGATAAGAAATTAAAACATATTGATCTATATAATGGTATTCGGCGAATCATGAAAACTGGTTATGCTGCAAGTATTGCTGGATCATCAGCAGTATTTGATTCATTAGTATATTCAAAATTAATCGAACGTGGACAATATGTTCGATATGGAATCAATACTGAGCTTCGTAAAAATTTAGATGAAAATAATCTCGGATTAGTTCCAAAATTATTCGACCCTAAAGGAAAGCCATGTAAAATTCCTAAGATACAAGCTAGAGAGTATAGTAAAATGCTTACTCGATTTCCTGGCGCATATGTCAAACTCCCAAACCCTGTCATAATTAATGATGGGTCATTGGTGATTGATCTAGATGCTAAAGCTCTGTATCCAAGTATGATCCTACAAGGAAACATATCTTTCGATTCATATATCGCTAGAATACTTCCAGTATGTACATACAAAACGCTACATTTATTAGAAACACAACTTGGCAATAATCCTACACCAGCAGCATTAGCTCAGAGTATATCTACGCTATGTTGGGGGTATGGTGAAACTGTTAAAGCTGCTAAGCGTGAAACTTCAATTAAAATGTACAATACAATTATGTATTTGTTTGATCGCGTATTTTCATCGGGATTAAATTTCCAACAAATATGTAATCCTGCACAATTTAAAGATCACGTGTATTTAAGACATTATGTAATACCACTTTTGGATGCATTAAATATGGTTCATCCGGAAAATATGAAGTATAGTCAATTTGCATATGACTATCTATTTATGGACCGGTATGATTCAAACAATGTAGATTTACTTGAGCATAAATATCCGTATATTTATATTTTATATGATCCTTCGGACGCCAATGCTAGAATAGTTAAGTACCCATTAGTTGAAGGTATTAAAGAGTTTCAGAAATATGGTCTTACACTAGCTGGAACTCTATTCAACAGGCATTCAGACTATATGGGCTTGTTTGCAAATTTCCTAACGAGTATGGGTAATTTGAGAAAGCACTATAAGGATGCTAGGCAGACTTGTGAACGAGGTTCAGATGCATATAATTTAAATGACAATCGACAAAAATCGATTAAGGTCGTGATGAATACGACTTATGGATTGTATGGATTGGCTACGTTCCGTTATAGTAATCATTGGTTGGCCCAATCGATTACTAACAATGGTATGCTGACTATTAAGATAGCACAGCAACTAGGTGAAGATTATCTACAATATAAGTACGGTAATCAACAAATAATCAATCAATAAATATTTAGAGGTAAGTAACATGGCAACTGGTAAAGTGAAGTGGTTCAATACAACTAAGGGGTTCGGTTTCATTGAGCAGGAAGGACAAGAAGATGTATTCGTACATTATTCAAGTATTTCTTCAGATGGTTTCAAAAGCTTAAATGATGGTGATGAAGTGACTTTTGAAACTGAAACTTCCGATAAAGGCCTTCAGGCTAAAAACGTAACTGTTATTGTAGCTGCTCAGGAATCTGATGCATCTGCACCTATGGGATAAATACTAATATGGAAAATAATCCTTTTGATGAATCAGTTTCAAGTACTACCGATTTGCAACAACCAACATCGGAAGTAAACCCATTCGATGACTCGGATGGCACACCTGATGAAAAGGCAAATCCATTTGAAGAAACTCCAATAGAACCAACCGGATCTTCTGAAAGTGCTACTGAAACTGAAAGCGGCAATACAGACGATATTCAACCGAAACCAGATTTTCCAAAAGGAGTTGGTATGCAAACTCAAGGACAACAATTCACGATGCCTGGAGGGGCAGCTCAGAATCCTGAAGCTACACCACCGGTAGAACAGAATCAAACACCAACATTTAACCCTGCTGAACAACCTGTTCAACAACAGCAACCTGTTCAACAACAGCAACCTGTTCAACAACAGCAACCTGTTCAACAGCAACAGTTCAATCCTCCACAGCAGCAACAACCACCTCAGCAGCAACAACAGTTCAATCCACCTCAGCAACAACAGTTCAATCCACCTCAACAACAACAAAACTTTGGTGGTAACCAACAACAGAACTTTGGTAATAATCAACAACAAGGTGGACAACAAGGTGGTCAGCAAAGTGGAAGTCAATATAATAATTACATTATTGACATGTTCTGGTTTGTTAATAAGAAACTTTATGCAAACCAAGCACTTGAGCAAAATGAAGCTGCAATATTAACCATTGGTTATAATGCATCATTCAACAATTTACGTGTTGGATTACTTCAGATGAATGATGGTGCTACAACTAACAGTTCAATCATTATCACGAACTGTACGAAGCTCGCCAACTTTAACCTATTCCCGGAACATGCTATTCAGATTGAAGCTACCCAGGCTCCGGTTAAAATATTTGAACGAGTTATTCGTGCGGGATGGCAACCTAATGAAACTACTATTACCAATACTGGTGATACTATAACATTGACATCTCAATATAATAATAATAATTACCATTATACATTAATGGAAGAGCAAGTTATTGGCTTTAAGAAAGCATTAGACTTTATGACTAATGGACAGGCCTGGCTTGCAGGTATTTTAGGTGTTATTAACAAATAATTAACCTATGCAATACTCAGGGGGTGGATCTCATAGATCCACTCCCTTATTTTTTTCTTTATTATTTGGAGATAGTAAATGGCAATTGAAATTGAAATGCGTCTTAATGCAATTGAGACTCCACTTAAACACAAATATATGATGACTGCATATAATGATGATTTTGAATTAGCTAGATTGACATTTGTTAGACAACAATTCTTTTTTACATTCTCAACATCATTAGGATTCAATAAAGGTACAACTGTAAGTCACGAATGGAATATATCAAACCGAAAATTATATTATCACATTATATGTTGCAAGCATGGTGATAAAATTGTTTCTGAAGCAGATCGAGAATTTTCAATAACTGCTTCAAATATCATGGATACATTAATGCTTAGTAAAACCGATGAATCTGATTTAGTTAAACGTGGAGTTGGCTCATTTAGATTCGAAATATTTAAAAATACATATCGTGAAATTGATCGAAGTGGTAAACAAAAAAATAAAGAATTATGTGTTGGATTATGCATATGTTTAGATCCAATAATTGAAGCTTTAGAATTAAATAAACGCACAATACATCGCAGACTAAATATGTTAAATATGAAACAGAAAGACATATATGATATGCATCTTGAAAATCAATATTGTGTTAGAAAAATAGCTGAAATTGAAAAACAATTACACGATCAACAAACTCAAATTGATAATTTACAATCTCAAGTAACTCAATGTGAAGAATATAAATCACTCATTCCACACATACCAATGTTACAGCAACCAAATATAGGTACACAACAATGATTAAATTAGCAAAATTAGTATCCCAAGAATTCGTAATTGGTCGACATATCGATAATGTATTAACAAATGTTGCATCTGTACAATTTAATACAAACGCGATGACTGGTGAACAAGGATTAAAAATTATCCCATATATGGCACCAATCACACAATCATTAGCAAAAATATTAACCACTGATAAAATTATATGGATGGAAGATGCTCCACAGCAGCTTCAGATATCATACTTAGAAATGCTTAAAGTTATGTTACAGAAAGTTGAAGAGGCTAATACTGCTGCTGAAGCTGAGGCTAATACTGCTGCTGAAGCTGATAAAGCTAACGAAGCTAAAACTAACGAAGGTGATAACAATGACGGATCGGATAGATCGGATGGAGGTTCTAAATCAGATACAAACTCGCCAGAAGACAGTTGAAGATCAACTATTAGAAGATCATAATGATGGAAGATTAAAATATTTAAACAATGGTCAATCACCATATTACAATCCATTTGTACCTTATGCATCTGCTGCTGATGACTTATCTCCTGGATGTAAGTCGTGTAAGGATGGTACTTGGTGGTGCCTATATGTAGGACATCGTTGTAATTTAGATTGTGTTTATTGTCCTCAAGGAACGGCAGAAGACAAGAGAGCATGTATTGATCATCCTGAAGCAATGCAGCGTTTATGGATTCGAGATATCAAGTTAGCATTACAGGCAGTTAAACCGGGAACAATTAAAGGTATTAGCTATTCCGGTGGAGAACCATTAATGTTTATTGAAAAAATTCTGGATATGGGACAATTTGTTTCTGAAAACTTCCCAGATATTTATCAATGGTGTTATACTAACGGCTTATTGGTAAATGAATATAGACTTGATAAACTTGTTGGTGCTGGATTGTCTGAAATTAGGTTCCATATTGGAGCATCTAAATTTAATAAAGATGTTATTTCTAAACTTCCTCTTGCAGCTAAACGTTTCAAACGACTTACAGTTGAAACACCTGCAAATTTAGAATTGCGTAAATGGGCTGTTGAAGAAGATGGATTGAAAAAATTAGTCGATATGGGTGTTACTCAGATTAATTGTGCAGAACATTATTATATGAACCAGAGATGTAGAGATCAATATCCAGATGAAGATTCATATTGGTATACATCTATGACTAGAGGTCGTCACGAATCTCCAATATTTTCAAGACATGTTACATATGATATTATCGATTATGTAATTAAGCATGATTTGAAAATTATAGTTAATGATTGCAATCATGAATCTCGTGATGCACAATTACAAACCCGTGAGTTAAATAGAGACAGATTAGCTGAGATGTATTAATCAGAGAGTCAATAATTTATAGATATAAAACATTAAAGGAATAAAGAAATGAGTGATATTAAAATGTGTAGACTTGTAACTGGTGAAACCATTGTTGGTAAACGTGTTGAAGATGTTATTGAAGACTGTCTTTTGCTTCAAGCAATGCCTGTTGAAGGCAATCAAGTAAGAATGGGAATCTCACCTTATTGGGCACCATATAGTAAAGAGAAGGCAAACATCAATATTGATAGTGTTATGCTTGAAGAAATTGCAGATTCAGAATTGGCTGCACAATATCAACAAATTACATCTGGAATTGTATCTGCAACACCTGGAGATTTAACTGCAATGAAAGGTGCAATGGGTGGACCAGGTATGAGTCCAATGGGACCTGGTGGACATGGAGCGAATCCTGGTGGAGCACTTAACTTAGTAAAATAAAAGGATAATGTAATGGCACCAAAACGAGATGACCCAGTCTTTGATAATGGGATATTTAATGGTGGTATGTCTGACTTATGTATAGCATCTGATATGTCTGGTGTTACAACAATATCAGATAATATTGGTTACGCCGATCAAATTCCAAGAGAAGGTGAAGTTAGATATCATTCGGACAAAGGTGTCATGCAAGTATATTCAGAAGCTGGTGATGGTTGGAAAGATATGGCCATGCCAGTTTCTGAAAACAATGGGTATACTGAAATTGAAAGATTTATTGAAAAATTATCAGTAAGCCAACTTCAGGATGTTTATAAACGAAAAGATGAACTATTGATCCAAATAGAAAAACTTCTTCTCGGTCAAATATAATGAGCAAGCATTTAAATGATTTCAGATTAGTCACAGCTTTAGTTAATAAAGATATTGACGATGATGGTAATTATATTGATAGTGAATACGAATTGACACTAGAACTCTTTAAATCATTTAACGCTACACAATTACAAAAATTACATCAGCGACTTGATGATTTAAAAATTGATATTGAAAAATTAATACTAATACGTAGTTAGGAGAAATGTTATGCCAGATATCGATGGAACTAATGATGGTCCACCTACAGATCCAAATAAAATTGTAGGGCTTGTCCATCCAACACCAAATCCATTTGATGAACTTCCGGACATGCAGAAATCAACACCACAGCATGAACTAGGAATACAAAGAGTTGGAATTACAAATCTAAAAATTCCAATTAGAATGTCTAAAAAAGGTGGTGGTGAACAACATACAGTAGCTAAAGTTAATGTATTTGTTGATTTAGATAAATTTGCTAAAGGTACTCATATGAGCCGATTAGCAATTGGTGCTTATAAATTTTCAAACTCCAGCTTCAATAGTGAAACACTATTAGATATAGCTGAATATATTAGACAGAAATGTGAGGCTAAGACTAGCCATCTTATTTACAAATTTCCATATTTCATTGAACGCATAGCTCCAGTATCAAAAGAACCCGGTCTTATTCATTGTGATGTCATATTCGATATTGTTAAGAACTAACATTGTTATTTATTTTTAATGTGCATTTAAACTACAGCCACTAGCTTATGTCCATGCTCACGGGAAATATCGGATGCTGGTGCTCACAATCAACGTTCTAAAATTAAGATCACCACAGTACCTAACAATGGTGATTGGATTTGGATTGAAGATATTGTTACACTTTCTGAAAATAATGCTTCTTGTGAAGTGTATAGTGTTCTTAAACGAACAGATGAAAAATACGTTACAGAGAAAGCTTACAATAATCCAAATTTCGTTGAAGATATGGTGCGTTCAGTATATAATGAATTAAGCTTAAATAACAAATTAAAATCCTTCGTTGTTGAAGTAACAAATGAAGAGAGTATTCATCAACATAATGCGTATGCTATGATGGATACAACATATGGGGATTAATTATGGGTAAAATAGGATTGACATATAGAGAATATGGTAAGTTGATTGATCAAGCTATGGTTGAATTATTCAAACAAGATTGGGATATCACTGGTGTATATGGATTACCAAGAGGTGGATTACCATTAGCTGTCCATATAAGTCATCATTTAAATATTCCACTGATTTTAAATCTAATGAAATTCAATAAAGATCATCCTGGAAAGCAGATGTTAGTTGTTGATGATATTGTTGACACTGGTAAAACTTTCGAGCGTCTTGTTGAATTTACAGATGTTCAAAAGATTCCATTCAAATCATTAACATTATATCATAAGCCAGATTCATCATTTCGTCCAGACATTATCGTTAATGAAACTACATCTTGGATTGTATTTCCTTGGGAACCATATGAAGAATTACCAAGTGAATATCATCAAGATGTATATAGTGAGATTTTCAAAGGTGATATGAATGCAAACGGATAAACAAACTCAAATTCAAATATTAACAAATGCTTTGAAACGAGTTTTTAAAGAGCACAATATTGATGGATCAGCTTTATTGAAAGAGGAATTTAAAACGACAATTACTAATAAATATAACACTTATTCATATCCTAAAATGGCAATAAGTGTTACAATACAATAGAAGATAACATGCTATCAATTATTAAACCTAACGACAAATATCATTGTGACTATGGTCAAGGTAGTCGTTTATTAGAACCGGAACATGAGTATATAATAAATAGTAATTGGGCGAAAGAATTAGGTTTGAATTCTACACCAATAGTAGTTGACAATTATAAACTTGATATTGATCTATCTAATAAACGGTTACTATTTATTCGAGCTATTGGTGGAGGGGATTTACTATTTCTTTCACCAATGATACAAGTAATTAAAGATAAATATCCATCGTGTAAGATTGGATTTACATGCATTAAGGAACAGCATGGAATACTAGAATTGATTCCTGGAATTGATGAGATTATTCAATATCCAATAACTAGAACTGAATTTGATAACTTTGATCACTATTTCCAAGTGGCACAAACCATAGAAGGTAATCGTGAGAATCAACATCGAAATGTATATGAAGTATATGCTGAAACATTAGGACTATTAAATCCAGGACCAGAACAATTTAGACCGACAATTAAAGATTGTTTTAGTTCAAGTACAAAAGATGATACATTGATTGGGATTCACCCATTTGCAAATGATCCAATTAGAAAATTAAATCCAAGTATAATTAAAGGATTATGTAATAGTTTACATAAATCTGGGTATACTCCAATAATTATTGGTACTGAAGCTGAAAAGAAAAACCATCTACTACTCAACATGTTCGATTGGTCGTGTGATAGATATAGAGACTATGTAGATCTATGTAAGTTAATATATAAATGTAAAAGTGTTATTGTTACAGATTCAATGATCATGCATTTAGCACAAGCAATTGGAACTCCAACAGTAAGCATTCATGGTCCATTTTCAGCAGAATGTAGAGTAAAATATTATCAAAACATATCGGTTATTGATTCAAATCCAGAATGTCGATGTTTTATGCATCAGTATGGTAAATGTCGACGGGGATTCCCAGAACCAATATGCTTAAGGTTTAACATTGATACTGTAGTAAATCTTGCGATTGGATCTGTGGATAATGTTTTGACTCCAACAATATACGCACCTGAAATTGAACAATATGGTATGTAACTATGAGCAATAAGCCTAAATTGAAAGGTATATCTAAGAAGCGATTAAAACCTCTAGATGTATCAAAATCAAAATATAAATACGCTGTATATAAATTAACTGAAACTGTACAATTACCACAACATCTTGGTGGATCTGTATTAATTAAAGGTATGAATGTTGTTATGCCAATTGGTGTTGCTAGTAATGATGTTGGTATTCCAATTAAAACGTTAGATCAATGTTTTACTCCAGTTGCTAAAAATACAAATTTAAGTAATAAGAAAGTACTTATTATTCGCAATGGTGGAATTGGTGATATACTAGCATCGTTATTTGGTATTGTTGAATTGAAACGACAATACCAAAATATTCATATTGGATATTTAGCGGAATTTAAGAACCTGCAGTTTATTAATGGATTCCCTAATGTTATTGATTTTCCCGCCGTTAATGTTATACCATATGATAAAATTAAACACTTTACACATATGGTATATCTTGAAGATTTGGTGGAAACAAGAAATGATCTAAATATACAAGATCTATTTGCAGAACAAATGAATGTTAAACTATATCCAGCAACATTAAATGTTCTACATAAGTATTTTTGTCCAACTAAATTTGAACGAAATGGTATTGGTATTCAATATCGATCAAATGCAATAATTAGAAATTATAATCTAAACAATATAATAGAACTAATTAATAAATTAAATACATTATATCCGGATAAGCCTATACATTTGCTTGGCCCTCCTAATGATTATTTAAATGTTAATTATATTCAGGTTAATACTTCAGCTAATTTGCATGTAAATGGTTGTGGTGGTAAAGAAACTACAATTATGGATTCATTTGGTCTAGTTCAGAAATTAGATATGGTTATTTGTGTTGATAGTTCAATAGCACATATTGCGGGGTTAACGGATACACCATTGATTGGATTATTTGGACCATTTCATTCATCTAAGCGTTTATCTCATTATAATAATACAATTGGTATTAACGGCAAAACTGAATGTTCTCCATGCAATCGGCATGATCCTCAATCGTTTTGTAAATTCAATAATGGTGAAGGGTTGTGTCTAAATAGCATTACACCAGATTTGATAATTGAAAATGTTCGTAAATTAATTGGAGATCCAAAATGATTCATGAAATTATAACACACCCTGGTGTCGAACCTGATTTTGAATTGGTTGAAAAACTTGCCAGAATTGATTTAACTAAAGATATCGTTATCTGTTACAATCCACTAAATGTTGATGATGGTAGATCTTTTGAAAAAATGGTTACATACAATGTTGATGAATTTGTAATTCATACACATGAACAATATCAATGTCAATCTGTACATAGTGAATTGATATATAAAACATTCCCTAGAGTCAAAATGATTCTACCGAATGGATTAATTCCGGCATTCGATTGTATTGTACCTGGATTAAAAATTCGTAATGTATCAGTGGATAAAATTGAAGGTATTGAATTAAATCAACAATTAGATATTGACGATCTACATTTAGATGTTACAGCAGTAAAAGGATCATATGCATTTTACAATAATATCAAAATTACATATAATACATATGATCATCAATCATTTGCATCAAATAAATTTAAAGGTAATTATCTACCAGTTAAAACTGGAATATGTAGTTTGCGGTTAATGCCTCATTTTACTGGAATTAACCTAGCAGACATTAAATTGAATAATATTTATGTTATATGTTCTAAATATATTCATTCACGTCTACCAAATTTCTAACAATGAATAGACACTTTCATATTGTTGATTATGCTACTCCGATGGACGATCCACTAGAACTTGATTATCATTTCAATTCAATATTTGTCATTTCGTCGGAGTATGCAGGATCTAACTACATCACTGGAATGAACTTATATGATCACGCATGGAAACATTGGGATTTCACAAAGCAAGATGAATCATTAGATGGTGTCATTATACAGAAATTCCCAGAATTAGATCCAATATTTGATGGTGGTATATTCCACTATATAATATATCCAAACATTAAAATAACTACACCGATTGGATTTCATTTACATTTCGATTCATTGATTCCAGGAATTGGTGTAAAGAATGTAATATTTCGCAAAAGTTTTGGTCCTCCACATGATGGTACTGTAAGAATAGATGTTGGTAATAAATGGACTAGGTTTCATGCTGCACTTAATGATCATTATTTATATATTATCGACAGTATTGAATTTGAAATTACTGATCCGACCATTGTATCATGTACACCAGAAGGTGTTATGTTTTTAAAAGATCAATATCCAGAAACAAATATATTGGACATTACATTTCAATGCTTACATAAGGATCCACATTTAAACTATGAAGATCTTCCAAAAATAGATCCAGAATATGGGTGTGATCCTCAATCGCCGCATGAATATGCATATCGTAACATATGTGTTCTCCGCAATTCGATAATATTTCATAAACTTAGTCAGTCATATTAAAACATTTGATATAGATATATAAATTAATAACTGGAATTCAGTTACATATTTTTAATTAAATTCATTAGGAGAACTCATATGGCTGACGAAATATCTGTAGCACGTGCCCTCAAAAACATGAAAGATTATAACAAGAAGCTTGATGATAATCTTCTTGGTGAAATCCGGATGGTCGCTATTAAAACTGGTGATGATCCAATTCTTGTTGGTGGCATAGGTGTAGAACAATTTGAAACAAATGTTAAAAAAGCATTTCAATCAATCAAAGATCTTAAATTGATCCGAGATAAGACTAGTGCTGCGATTGCAGAATCAAATGCTAAGATTAAAGTCAAATTACCAAGTGGTGAAGAGATTACAGTAGTAGCTGCACTTCAACGAAAGAAATATCTTCCACAAGATGAAACTCGATTGAAGGCTAATCATCGAAAACTTATTCACGAACGTGATAAGTTTGATGATGCTGCAACATCGTATCGGTATGCTGCTGAACGCATTCTTGAAGGTTCAGTACATAGTGACAGAAAGGTTACAAAAGCTGAACTTGAATTGAAATATCAACAGCATGAAACGAAAGCAAAACCAACATTGGTTGATCCAATGGGTCCGAACTATATTGAAACTCAACTCGAAGAACTTGAATCTTTCAAGTCTGAAATTGACATTTTATTATCGGAATCAAACGGTCAAACAATGATCACTGTTTAAATTGGGGTGGTTAGTATAGTAGATAAATACTAAATAATCGATGAAGGGTTTCGCCTAGTGTTTTACCTCATCAGAAACATGGAGAGTCTCTTTGTAGATTCTCAAAAATCCTGGCACTTTATAGAAACTAAATAATGATATATGCCATGCAACTTGAAATTGTATAGCACATGCAGACCAAGCCGGTCAAAAATGGGATCAAAGTTTAACTAATAAAGTTCAACAATTAACATTGTAAAGTTTATACTACTAAAGTTCATGACAATATGACTTAAAGCTAATACAATTATAAAACTTTTAACGATTTAACATTTGACATGATTGAAGCTGTGTTTCGTTAGATCGATCGCATTGTGCGGTTTAAGTATCTATATTGACTATCACTTTTAACCGGGTGGAGAGATTAACGTCTCTTCACCCATTTTTTATTTTTTTGGATAATAATATGGACTTATATAATACATTATTTCGCGGCTGTGGGTTCCAAGTACTGCGCTGGGATGTTGACCTTGAAGAAT
>Ga0164315_10002433_pt1 | contig 14255 bp, 17 predicted proteins | sample GuaBasSedimGuay6_FD_113737 | JGI IMG/M metagenome (GOLD analysis project Ga0164315, IMG submission 113737) | Subseafloor sediment microbial communities from Guaymas Basin, Gulf of California, Mexico - Guay6, Core 4569-2, 0-3 cm | ecosystem: Environmental > Aquatic > Marine > Hydrothermal vents... | reverse complement strand
GACTCCGTAATACAGCAAGGGTAGCCTTTCATCCCTATAAATAACATAATTGTAATCCCTAAAATTTGGGGATTCTTCCTATTGGCTTGATTTAACTCAAGTTTCTAAGAAAACGTGTCGCACGCAGCAATATTAATGTCTGCTTCGGTTACGGCTAATGATTTTGAAAAGCCATGTTCCATTTACCCAGACTTTGATACTATCTGGAAAGAGCAGTGGAAAAATCCTCCCTATACTGGACCGACCTTGCGCCAAGGCCCCAAGTGTGGTTTGGATTATCTGGGAATAAGATCATCACTAACTCCATTTTGTGGATTTAACGATTTAGGCCTCCCTAAGATGGGCAAATTTCGTAGGCTGAAGAATTCATGCACTGGCGAGGAAGTACTTGGTGAATTTTTGGAATGCTATCCAGATCCTTAACCCGAACCTGTGCGCTGAAATGGACCTAACACTGCTCACAGATTAAAAATGTTTATTGGGTAACAACTAGGATGGGTAGAGCTTTGCTACACCCATCCTAAAATCTAAGTAAGTAGTTCTAGGTAATCTGTCTAATGTGCCGTCGTTGTTGACGGCACTTAACTTGTTCTAATCAAAAGAGGAAACCGCAAAGGTGGTCCTAAACAGGTAGTGATTTGACGGATGCTATCTCTTGCCGGGATAGTATTCGTTTGAACACCATCACGACTTCTACAGGACTACCAAATCTCGGCACAAGAAAAACCACCGCCTAATGGGCGGTGGTGTAACCGCGGAGTAATTATGAAGCAGAATCTGAAATCATTGTTCAATACGTTTATTTTAGCCGCTTTTCTTACGTTCACCACGCAAGCATTTGCGTATTATGAGCCATTTTCTCGCTCTTGTCTCAGTCAATGTCTTAGCACGGCTTGTCAGAAAAACACCTCTTCTGTATGTCTCAAGAGGAGCCACTTCTATGCTGTTCCTTTGACAAAAACCACTATTTGTCGGGGGATGTCTAGTTCGCCATACAATCCAATGGCAATGACAAACCAACCGTCATGTATTATTGGCTTGAATGAGTTAAAAGAATGCCAAAGAAGTTGTACCATCGGTTCCCATTTTTGAAAAAATAGGATGTCTTTGACTCAAAAAACCGCTAAGGTTTCTAAACCTTGGCGGTTTTTTTTTCGGCCAGAAATCCGATTTCTTCAAGAAATCGGATTTCTTTGAATCAATAGGAAAAAAAATATCGTTGGCGCGCCAATCAGTATAACGAACCATCGAATTCAACAAATGAGTCATCGGTTAGAAGACGACACGATGGGTTGAAGTCAAAGGTTCGTTGTACTTATTTGCTTTCCAAGGCTTTCAGTCAGTAATGTTGTTGTCAAAGTATTTATGCTAACCCCTTGTTGTTTAGCATATTTGAACAGACGACTAGTTAAGCTGTTAGGTAACCGGATAAGCTGACGATGACTGCCGGGTTCTGGTAGTGGATAACCTTTTGATTCCAAAGCAGCTATCGTTTCGCGCAACGCATCTCGGCCATTTTGTATGGCCTCATCAATGGTTTCGCCATCGGAGAGACATTGAAGAAAAATATGGAAAGGTGATTAAAAAACCGCCACCTTCTTCTTGACATCGATAACGAATTTCAAAAAGATATTGGGATAACTCGGCCATAGCTTACTCCATGACAAAGGGAACAAATTTATATCGGTTTGATTGGAGCAATGCCGGCACCGGTAATGTTCTACCATCGTGACGAATAAATAAACACAACCTGAAACGGTGGAACCGGTGAAAATGAACGTACCATAGTTTATATTTTCACAGGTCATTTTTGGGCATCCTGAGATTTGGCTACAAGTTGCCAGAAGTTTTGGTGACTAATGGGCTGCCTTCATCTCCAATCTATAGAGCTAACATTAAATTAAATCTGTGTTAGAAATTACCCCCATCAAATTTTAGGATGACTCATTTTGCTATTTTTTTAATACACCTCTCAATCCCTGAATCTGAAGATATTTTATTATGATCTATTCAGCCATCATCGCTACGATAGTTTTTGTTGGGATGAAAAGTGTGAGAGATTGGGCGGTTAATTCGTGAAAACCGTATTGAAGGTAAAATTTTTTGGCTATCTCATGTTTAGCATCAACTACCAAACCGAATATCCCAATTTCTTTAGAAATCTTGACACACCGTTTAAAAGCATCCATAACAAGCCATTCACCTAGTGCGCGAAAGCGGAAGTTTCGATACCACCCCCCGCCAACAGCGAAAGTAGTTGTCTAAAAGCGGTAGGAGGCTAAAGCCGACTAATCCAATCTCAAGCCCATTTAGTACCTTTTAAGGTACAGTAGCTCTTAGACAACTCCCAAAAATGCCAACTTGGTATTGAAACTTTCGCTCTCTTGCACTAGTGCCCTTTAGGGTACTTGAGCTTTCAGACAACGGCTTTAGCGGTTGGCTGAGGTGGTACGGTAACTGTAGCGATCCTGCACTAGCCCCTTTCCTTGTGCAGTTTTATCGACAGCAAGCTGACTTAATCGTGCGATTGGAATGGGATACTTTGGTAATCTTTTATAAATGTCTTGTGGTAGCGAATCAAAATTTTCTACGCTCCCCGCACTAAAGCTATAAAACCCAAGGTTTTTTTTAGATTACCATTGAGAAATCCGATTTTTCCAAAAAATCGGATTTCTGGCCTCTCATTTTTGGGTAGTACCGAAATTTGAGAAATCCTATTTTTCCAAATCGGATTTCTTGCCTCTCTTAAAAAATTTACGCATAGCCATTTTAGCCTTTTCAGTCGGTTCAGGTGGATTGTCAAGCAATGTCATAAAACGATCACGTTCTTCATTGGATAGCCTTAAGGTTTCATATTCTGAATTCACTTGTTTGGCATTATCATAAGCGAGATTAATAAGATAAGTGTTAACGGGCTTCATCTTTAACTGTGCCGCTCGAACAATGACTTCTTTAATATCATTCCGTCATTTTTAGGTTAATGCTTGCCTGTGGGTTATGCGATATTATACTCATAGTTTATTTCCAAACCGTAAATTGTTCGACATGTTCTACTACAAAGATGCACACCACAATCGGTTGATGATTTAATACGCATTTTTTACCTCTGCTGACTGATATTTATTCCTTATAACAGATAGGTTGCTGTCAGCGATTTAAAATAAAGAATTCAAATATCGCCCTTATCTCCAATCCGTAGGTGACGATTAAATCTGTTTTGGAAATCGGCCGCTGGAACCGCTTTGCCACCGGTTCCAGAATGTTTCGGTTTAATAACGTTTGCAAAATGGTTCATGAATAAAGAAGTTTATGGAAGACAAACAGTTGTGCTTTATGTATGCTTTTTATCTACTGGATACACTTCGTGTCTGGGATCCCACCATAAGATTTTGAAAATTTTGAAAATATGACGTTCTCGAATACCCCAAAGACGTTATTTGCCAGAAATACGCAAATAAAAAGAGTTCTTCTTCAGTTAGGAACGGCTAAAAAATAACTTCCGCCAACAGCTTTTCGCGCCAATTTTTTTGCGCGCAAAAAAATTGGCGCGAAAGCAGTTGTCTCAAAGCTCAAGTACCCTAAAGGGTACTGTACCTAACCAAAGGAGAAATTAATTTTTCTTCGATCCTTATCTGGATTTCGGTAAGACGTTTTTGTGCTTCGCTACCTAAGTCTTTAATCTTAATGGGATGACAACCCGTATTGGGATTGTTGACTTCAGCCCAAGTCATGGTTTCAAATTGCGCTAACTTGCCATGAACATAAATTAAGGTTTCAGCGTCTACCTCGCCCCACCCTTTCAGCCCTTCAAAATCCAGTATGCGGATTTGCCATGATAGTTTTTCTTGGTCACTATTGGGGTGTTGAATTTGCGACGCACGATTTCTCGTCGGCTGAGTTGGTTTTTTATACGTGTGTGGTATTGTGAGTTGTTTTTTAGTTTTTTTACCCATAATGTTAAGGTTCTATTTCTACGCCTTCGTTGCATGCCCCTTCATAGAACTCAGCCATAGCTGCCAGCGTAATTTCTCGGCAGCCTCCTTTCCGATCATCTAGTCCCTTACGCGCATCACGCCACGGTTTTTCTATATGACAAAAACCTTCAAGGTTTGCCAAACCTTGAAGGTTTCGTACCGTGGGTTTCATTGAAAGCGTCAGGATTGCCGAGTCTTGGGATATCCGACAAATTCATTTCGTATTGCCCCTTATGGGCATCATAAAATGCCATTATAACCGGGCCGCCTGACTATGCTTCAATGGATTGCTCAAATAGCGGCTATTCATCCCATACCAACGACCATGCTTGGCAATAGTAACTTGTGCAAACGTGGTGTGGGTAAAGGATGTTTTTGGGAAAGAATAAAGGCTGCAATATCAAAAACGTTTTTAGTTGCCATATAAACTCCTTTAGATAACAAAAACTTCAGTTGCTGTCACATCATTAAATTGTATTTTAACACGAAACTGTTCACCACGCAGGTAAAACCACTTTGTTTCAAAGGCGGGTTCATGACTTTTGGCTAAATACTCATCAGGTTTTCCTGATTTTGGTATCATGGTGAATTTGAGATTGTCTGGCAAATGGTTTGTTTGCCAATGGGGTACACACGCGGGATGACGCTATTTTCCTGATTTTATGAGGATTCGTCTAGCTCAATAATAAGTGCCACCCTATCTGCGCCTGGGGAGGAGTCGGCCAGATTTATCTTGGAACACACAGTTTGGATTTCTATTTTCAGCAAAAGCTTTAATCACCACGCATTTTTTTCGTACCAGGTTCGCCTGAAACGAATGATAAACGGCCCAATTGTACCAGGTTCGCCTGAAACGAATGATTTTCGACGCGGCCCTCTCGTACAAGGTACGCCTGAAACGAATGATAAACGGCCCAATCAATTGTACAAAATTCGCCTGAAACGAATGATAATATGACATTGTCAAGTTAAAGTGATAACCCAAAACAGAAAAATGAGTCCTTTTATCATTGTTTGCACTATAATATTTTTTAACCTAAAAATTTTTATTGTGGGGGAATAGGTTTTAGGTTTTCTAATTGGAATAGGATTTGGGGAATTGGTAATGGAAATAAAAAATGGTAGTCCTGTAGAAGTAGTGATGATGTCCAAACAGATACTATCCCTTCGAGGGATAGCATCTGTAACATCACTACATGTTTAGGACTACCAGACTTTCAAGGTTTAGCAAACATCGAAAGTCTTAAAAAAAACCAAAATTGTCTGGATAACCAGAACAATGGTTAGGACACTTTTTGTAACTCATTGTTATTTGGGTTGCGAGTGTTTACCGTTTTTTGGGATAATGGCTAATAAAGGAAAACTCCCATACTTATCACCGCTATAGTTAAACTTAAGCCGATCTAAATCGGGCCAACTCAAGGGGGCATTATGTTATCAAGAAAGATAGCAAAGAAGACGAAACCAAATACTAACAGGCTAGACAATGTTGTCGCTGATACTTTGCGTCACCAGAAGCTTCAAGAACAGACTTATCGGGAACAAGCACTAAAGCTTTATCCTTGGATATGTGGGCGTTGTGGACGCGAATTTTCTGGCAAAAATCTCCGCGAACTCACGGTTCATCACAAGGATCATAACCATGACAACAATCCGCCCAATGGCAGCAACTGGGAATTGCTGTGTCTCTTTTGTCATGACAATGAACACTCGCGGTATCTTGAAGAGACTCAATATGGTCATGGGGTGAAGGCGGGTGGCGAGCAAGAGCCAGTTTCTACCCACAAGCCGTTTGCTGATCTTGAAGGTTTGTTAAAGGGCAATAAGTAGCGAAGCGAGCTTTGGCTGGGTGGAACGACAGCAAAGCCCATCATCAGTTATGATAAAAAAACCTGGCACGAACCAACGAATTGTTATACTGAACACTGTCATAAACTGAACAGTTGTCATTTTGAGCAGAGTGAGGATTTATAAGTTGAAATGACAAAAGCGCAATTTGTGACCGTGCAAATTATAGTATAGAATCACTACAATCACCTGACCATTTTATGGTGCTGGATTCCGGCTTTCGCAAAAATTACGGTTGAGTAATTCTTGTCATTCCTGCAAAAGCAGGAATTTAGGAAGGATATAGGAATTGATAATAATTATTAATTTAAAGGCATAAGATATGAAACCAGCCGCAAGGGAAATCATTACCCCTCGTCCGAAAATGTCTCTGACTATTCCACCGGATATGGCACCGGTAGAATTCTTTAACAGTCCGGCTAATTTGAACAATTTAGCGGAAGAAAACGGTTTATTTCGGACACCTGAAGACTTGCTGATGTATCGCAAGTTGATCGGCCACAGTGTCGAATTTGATACTTCCATCATCTTAGACAGTTCCAAACGCATCTTGGATCCATTGGGACGGCCGGTGAGACGTGATCAAATGTCACGCACACAAAAGAAAGTTTGGAATCAGATGACTCGTCTGCTGTTTGAATATATGCTGGAAAATTACCCAGATCCGGCGCAACACTTGATTCTTGGCGGTGAAGCTTGCTTAGATGCGACTTGGCCGCTCAATAAGCCGGGGGTGCCCAGTATTCGTATGATCCACAACCATTTTATGGTCTTCCCGATGCAGGATTTGGAAACAGCCAAATATGCCAACCCGGCTGATCCCAATTTGACCGATAGTGGACATCATAGTTTATTTTTACGGCATTTAAGCGGGGTTTATCATGAGTTTTTGGAAATATTGGATTTGCAAATTTTGTCACCGATTTCAACCAAAGACTCTTGTCTTAAATTAACCGGTTATCCACAAGGCTTGCCCAGTTGGGAGTTAAAAGGGGGGGCTTCGAGCCTCAAAGATCAGTATTTTTGGTATGAATATGAGCAGGTGCTATTAGGTTTCCTCGATTTTTATAGCACATTTTTCTCTTTAGTTTCTACTGGCGAACCACAAGTGCCAGCGCAGGCGCATTTTCCTCTTCAAATAAGAGAAGTGTTGTTAGGCAATGGACGATTTCAACGTATCGCTCGCGATCTAAGAGAACAGGTGATCCAAGAGCCACAATTGGCGAATGACATTCGCTGGCAACCTGCCTATAAACAATTGCTTTATCGTGACGATGAAGGCCGCTTGATTGTGACGATTTCTCAGAATTCAGTTGGTAATGCGATTACGGAATTGTTGGGTATAGTGGTCAAACGAGTAGAAGATGAGGCTGCTTATGCAGCCGCTGAACCTGCTTTAGTGGGTCGTTTATTGGAGGCGCGAGAGAGATTTATCGAGGCGAATCTGGGCGAAGTGATTGCTGCACCTTCATGGCCAAATGGAGAATTTGTGCCGCGAACCTCCTTGCAAATGTAAGCTATAAGTTCTGGCCCTGATATCAGAGGTTTGCCAAACCTCTGAGGTTTTGACATGCAACCAAACTTAGAGCGTCAACGTATGGCTAAACACTCTCTAGCCAATAAAAATGGAGAGTTTAACTTAGTGCCTTGTCATTTTTCTATTGACGGGTAACAGGAGTCGGCCAGATTTTCGAAGAACTGTCCAAACTAAAGTTGGCCGACTCCTGAACCAGCCGAAAGGTAAAATTGTTTTTCGTGCATTCTAATTCAGATGTAAATGGTGTATTTAACTTTAATACTGTCCAAAAACTTACGAGCTTCTAATTTTCTGTGAATTGCCACGATTTATTATGTTATGGTGGGTTTCGTTCCCCACCTTAAGTACCTTCGCTAAGAGTTTTAAGGTATTTTGAGAGAATCACCAAACCCAACGGGTTTGTTGTTGCCCACCAAAACACGGCGATGGTGGGCAACCAAAAACCGTTGCCGGCCCCCTACAATAAAACGTTTGTAAAAATACTTGATAATACCTGATTCAGTACTTACCTTACGCTAGTACTCTGTCAATGTTCTATTGACGGGTACAGGAGTCCAAGATTTATCTTGGAACCGCCCAAACTAAAGTTTGGACTCCACGATGGTACCCGTCAAAACAAAGTTGACAGTGTACTAGCTAACTCAATTTAAGCGATAGAAATGGATGACACATTAGAGGATCGGTTTTTGGGAACGCTATTTGGTCAGGCTGTTGGAGATGCGTTAGGCCTTGGAATGGAATTTATGTCCAAAGCGGACGTGTTGTGGTATTACCCAACCGGATTGAATAACTATGAGCAAATTGTTCAAGACGATCACCGAAAGCGTTGGCTGCCGGGGGATTGGACCGATGATACCGAGCAAATGACGATGATTCTGGATTCTTTGTTGGAAATGAAGCAAGTGGACATCTGTGATATTGCGCGACGCTTTTGGAACTGGGTATTTTTCGCCAGAGGGGTGGGGGTAGGCAATACCGTGTGTGCCGTTCTGGAACACCCCGACTATAGTTCTAATCCTCACGCCGCTGCCCAATCTATTTGGGAACAATCCGGTTGTTGGCTCGCAGCCAATGGTGCCATCATGCGTACTTCGGTGATGGGACTTTGGGATTTCCACGACAGGAATAAGATACGGGCAAACGCTGAGGCTGTTTGCAAGATGACTCACTTCGATCCGCGCTGCGTTGGTTCATGCGTTGCCGTATCCGTACTCATCAATGCGCTGGTGAATGGTCGTCTGCCAGATGAAGAGTTATTGGGTGAAGTTCAAAGTCTTGCGAAGGAGTATGACGACCGTATTGAACCATTTTTTGAAGCTGCTTTGAGTAGCGATGACATTGGTATGCTAGCACTTGACCGAGAAGAGGACATGGGTTATACGCTCAAAACCTTGTCTGCTGGGATTTGGGCACTGACTCACGCGAGTTCCTTTGAAGAAGGACTCACGCAAGTGATACATCAGGGGGGCGATGCTGACACCAATGGGGCCGTTGCGGGTGCGCTTCTTGGTGCGAGATATGGCATGAGTGCTATTCCGGTTCGTTGGCTTGACGGCCTCACATGGCGCGAGTATTTGAAGAGAGTCAGTCAGGAGTTGTTGTTGATGGTAATCGGCCAACAAGGATAGAGCTTGGGCTGATGAAAATTGTGAAGTATTATTTAAGTGACTATTTTTAAATAATTTTTTTTCAATGCGGATAAAAAAATGTAACGTTTTTGGACAAAAATCACCTGATTTTCACCACCCCAAAGCTTCACTGTGTCCATCTAAAAACGTGCAGACGATGTATCACTTTGATTACACAGCTAATTTTCTGTTAATTGCTACCATTCATTAGGGTGGGGTTCGTTCCTCAAGCTGCCCTACACTTTACATAGTTAAGGCACAAACACCAAACAGCCTGAGTAGAAACAATGAGTCGCAAACAATACGACTGGGAACTGCCAGACGAAATAACAAACCGTTTGGGTACAACAACGTATGGCAGGCAACGAGCAATATTTGAAAAAAATCATTTACTGCTCATTTTACATGCACCCCCAAAACCAAATCAAGAATCACGAGATAGCGTAATATTCCTACGGCAACCAGATGGCAAATGGCTATGCAACGGTATAGAGAACGGCGAACATCGATTGCATAAACTCGTCGAATCCTATCACAATCAGTACCTGTCCCTACATACCCAATATCAATCGGCTATAGATGCACAACAGCTTTTTGATATCATTGAAGTCACAACCCCAATTAGCCGAGCCGCTCAAAACCTGAAAACGACTTTGGATTCAGCGAGGAAAATGGTAAAAGAGGATATATTTCTCATTGGCAAGCGCGATGATGCCGAAGAAATAGCTCGCAATTTTGAACTGCTAGTATCAGATAGCAAGAATGCACTGGATTTCAGGCTCGCCAAAAACACTGAAGTGCAAGCGAAGAAAGCGGAACAAATGGCTGTCGCTCAACACAAATTAAACATTCTTGCAGCAATGACTTTTCCTATCATGGCTATTGCTGCAATATTCGGAATGAATGTACATCACGGTTTGGAAATAGAGCACCCAATATTTTTTTGGTTGATATTCATCGCTGGGATCATAATCGGCTTGGCAACCAAAAACTGGGTTTCCACTGGGAGAAAAGTGCCACCACTATTTCGGAAACGATAGGCGTATTCTAGTTGAATAAGAGACTTGATAAAAAAGTTCTTGCGTTTATAAAACGTTTGCACCGGCTAGAGGGTAGTTTTTACAAACCGATAGAAGTACCGATTTGTGGTGGGCAAGCGAGCTTTAGCGAGAAAAGGCTATGCGGTAATGGCACGCACGATAGGAATTAAGTTCCAGGGCGTTGCTGGGGTGTTAAATTTGATGCGAATATAGTACAACGGATACATACGCGAAACCAACGGATAAATAGAGTACAACGGATACGCGAAACCAACGGATAAATATAGTACCACGGATACGCGAAACCAACGGATAAATAGAGTACAACGAATACGCGAAACCAACGGATAAATATAGTACAACGAATACGCGAAAAAAACGGATAAATATAGTACCACGGATACGCGAAAAAAACGGATAAATATAGTACAACGGATACGCGAAAAAAACGGATAAATATAGTACCACGGATACGCGAAAAAAACGGATAAATAGAGTACAACGGATACGCGAAACCAACGGATAAATAGAGTACAACGAATACGCGAAAAAAAACTGATTATAGTACAACGGATACGCGAAACCAACGGATAAATAATAGTACAACGAATACGCGAAAAAAACGGTAAAAATGGTCGAATTTGAACTTTGAAAAGTCACGGCGGCTATCGTATTGGTGCATCTAAAAAGATTAGGATAATGTGCGAATGCTATCCGTTTATTTCGAATATCCGTTGTACTTAACTGTCCGTTAAAATGGGAATGCGCCCATTGAAATGTGACATTGTCAATATAATCTTTGGTGTACAAATTGAATGGCTGCCACAAATATCAATAATCCACCACTTGTCTTGGTATTTTATCCAGAGACGGAAAATTAATAGCCACGAAAAATGATAGGTTTGAGCCTTGCACACCGAAGGTTCACGATAGCGAAACCCACCCGACACGTCACATAAGCTTGCTTGGGTAACTCCAAAAAATTAATATACCAACGAAATACTGCCGCCGACTTTTTCAATAAATATCAGGAAATTGAAACTGGTATTTTATTATTTGGGAGCAGCGTTGGCTACGCTTGCTAAAAATGACGGAATAAAACGTTTAGGGCTGCAACCTCTATTCGGCAATTGATTCAAAAGTGTACGAAGCATAGAGATATTTGGGTCCATGGCTTGTGCTTCTTGCTCAAATTTTACAAGTTCCTCTTGATTCGACTCATATTCTTCTATTGACCTTGAAATAATAGTAATTAAGTCATTTAGAGGGTCATTTCCAGAATCTTCAGCTAAATCAAAGAGATATTCAACCAATTCTAAAGCATATTCATAATCGTCATTCGTATGGATATGTAAAATTGGTAATGCTTGTGAAGCAAATGCCAGAAAAGAATCTGTCAGTGCTTTTGATTGTACAGTTGACCTCACAATTATCCTCCTCTATATCGTTTGCAAAGTTTGTCATATTCTGCATGAGTGACAATATGCTTAACATATAATCTTTGGTGTACAAATTGAATGGCTGCCATTAACCTTAAATTATTGCCACAAATATCAATAATCCACCACTTGTCTTGGTATTTAAAATTATCCAGAGACGGAAAAAACATTCTTAATTCTTCTGGGGTTATAAAAATACCTGTTTTTAGTGTGTTATAGGTATCCATAATCGCTTCTCGACAATTAGGATACTTATTTGCAGCATCATTAAATGGTCTTTTTGATATAATATGCACAGCATGCTCTCCTGTTTACTTATGACAAAATGTAGCATATCTACAATAAATTTACCAATTTACCCGTTCAAAATTAGCATAGCGTGTTTTGGAGGAAGAAATGAAAAGTTAAATGATTTTAAGATTCGTTCAACCCACCATAAATAAGCCACACGGGAAATGTTGGTTTCCGCTTCGCTCCTACCCAGCCTACTTTAACCCATCATAACAAATACTCGACGCTGGAACGTATCAATACGCATTCCCAACGAGGACGTTGGGAACGAGAAAAACTGGTTCAGACATTTTGGTTCAACCAATTTTCTCCCGAAACTTTTTATATTTATTGATATACCCCTCCAACTCTAATTTATCTGGCAATGGATAGTTGTTTTCGTCATAAGGTTCATCAGTATCATTTTTCAGGTTGATAAACTGGTGTTTTAAGAAGCGGTATTGGCATTGAGCTGCTAAATCGTAGCCGGCGTTGAATTGGGATTCGTAATCGGGATGAGCAATGGCTTTTAGGTATTTGGCATAGAAGTAAATAGCTTCGATGTAGTAATACTTAATATGGGCTAATTTTTTAAGGCCTTGTTTTAAATAGTCAATTTTTTGGGCTGCGTCTTCTTCGATAAAAGCATACATCAGGTTTTTTAAGCCGTCAGTATAAGGGTTAGTCACCACTAACTTTTGGATGGTTTCTCTTTCTACACGCTCGTTTTTGGCTAAGGTGTAGTACGCTTGCATTCTGTCCAAATGTTCTTTAACGTATAAAGAGCCAATGTATTTTTTTAATGCTGAGGAATTGAGTTGGTTTCGGTTTGAGGCGATTTCATAATAAACAAATTCCTTATCAAAATGACTATTATTATCAATAATAGTGTAAGCACCCAGTCTAAATAACGAAGTTTCCAAATTTGAATATCCAACTAAATTACCTTTAACCAAGTGAATAAAAATAGCATAAGTAGAACCTTCCATTTCATAAATATTAAATGCTATTGTAGCAATTAATTGATTAGGGAATTTTTCATAATCAAGTCCAAAAACTTTTTTGAGTGGTAAGATGACATTCAAGTAATCAAATGAATTAGAAAATTCGATATTATAGTATCGTCTACGAATACCAATTAATTTGAGTAATAGAATTTCATTTGCGTTTAGTAACGCATTTTTTTCTAATAAACGAAGTTTATTGGTTAATTTTTTAGTCTGGTTAGCCTCTACAATATACCTTTGAAAATGATATATATAAATTAATTTTCCTTCACTACTCCCATCAACTTTCCCGATGTAATCCAAACTTTTTAAAATATTATTAGACATACTGTCAAACAAACTAACAGCATACGAATACCCTTTTTTTCGTTCAGAAGTATTTAACGAGGATACTAAAAAACGATTAAAGGCATAAGCATCTTTGAAATACCTGGCTTTTTCGTCGTCAGTTCGTTGATTGAATTGATATTCGGCAAATCGACTGACAATAGATTGTAATTTTAATTTGTTTGCGCTTTCCAACAACGATTTATGTTCTAAAGAGATGATTTGTTGATCAGTAATTTGGTTCACTGATGTCACTAACTCACTTTTATTTTTATCTTTATTTTTATCTTTAGAGCTAAAGCACTGTTTAAAATCTTCTAATTTAATGCCATCTGGAAACAAATGCAATAATTCAAACGCTAATTTCTCTCTATTATCAAGCTGTTGATAAGAATAGTTGATAGAATGGTACAGAGAACGCGTTCTTTCTATATTAACATCGGCGGCTTTATCAAAAATGGCATCAAGTTCTGCACTTGTCATCGCAAAGAAATTCTTGTCTAATTCCTGTTTAAGAGGCTTTAATTCCTTACTACGCGGTAAATTTTTCGCAATGATTTTGATAGCGAGGGGATTGTTACCCAATAACTCTTCCAAAATTTCTGTGCGCAAAAACTTCTGCGCTTCGAGACTCAACGGTTTATCTTTATAATAAAGATTCTTAAATAATGTTAACGCATTGTCGGTACTGAATTGACTCAGTTCATACACATCTTCAAATTCATAATCAATCACTTGTCTGGACGTAATCACGATAGCCGCATAATCACAGACAAAAGTCACTAACGCTTTGGTGGCTTCAATGTCTGCTGGGTTATGCAGCGTCAATAACGTTTCAAAATTATCTAAAATAATCAGCTTGTTAAATCTGGCATACTGCGTTAAATGTTCGCGCAGATTTATCGCTTTATCCATATCAAAACAAGCCGCCACGTTACCTTCAAAACTTTGATAATCGGTAAAATTTTCGCAAGCCACAAACGCGATCCCGTCTGCAAAATAACCTCTGTCTGCTAAATGGAGCGTGATTTTTTTCGCAATCGTGGTTTTACCTAACCCGCCAGTTAAACTAAGCCTGTAAAGTTTCCAGTACAGACTCGTCTTCAAAACGGTACGTGAGACTAATCCCGAATACCGCTCCTCTCTATATAATGTCCTTTTACCGACCTCGCCTTTATTGCAAGT
>Ga0164315_10002432_pt1 | contig 14256 bp, 9 predicted proteins | sample GuaBasSedimGuay6_FD_113737 | JGI IMG/M metagenome (GOLD analysis project Ga0164315, IMG submission 113737) | Subseafloor sediment microbial communities from Guaymas Basin, Gulf of California, Mexico - Guay6, Core 4569-2, 0-3 cm | ecosystem: Environmental > Aquatic > Marine > Hydrothermal vents >... | reverse complement strand
TAAGGCCTATAATGATTACAGGGAGTTGCTGGAGAAGGAAACGGATGTGGATGCAGTAAAGATCATGACACCCGATCACCTTCATGCGGCGGTATCAATTGCCTCCCTGAAAAAAGGAAAGCCTGTGGTGATTCATAAGCCCATTGCCAATCGCATGAAAGAAGCTCTTTTAACCATCGACACAGCCAGGACAACAGGAGTGGGTTCCCACCTGCTGGCATGGAGCCAAAGAAGCGGACTGGATGTGGCCAGGGAGTGGATCAGCCAGGGAGTTATCGGAAACCTGACGGAGATCCATAACTGGTCGAACCGCCCGGTTTGGCCACAGTGGACCTCCAATCCCAAGGAGGGAAAGCCCATACCCGAGGGATTTGACTGGGACCTGTGGCTGGGACCCGTCCCAGATCGTCCTTATCATCCCAACTATACGCATGCAGTATTCCGGGGCTGGTATGACTTCGGAGCTGGATCCATTGCCGATATGGGGCATTACAGCCTCTGGCCCCTCTTCCTTCAGTTGGGAATCAATACGGCACCCCTGAGTGCCAGGGCCTACGGGACCACCACCTGCGAAGTGGTGAATCATGTGAGCAGGGGGGTACGCAATAATGTGGCCTTCCCGTACTCCTGCATGGTGAAATTTGATTTCGCGGAGCAGGAGACCCTGCCTGCCTTTAAACTCTACTGGTATGATGGGGGCATGAAACCCTTTACCCCGGAAGAGCTGGAGGCCGATGGCAAGGATCTGCCAAGGGAAGGGATGATGTTCGTAGGAGATAAGGGAAAGATCCTGGCCGGTTTCCGCGGAGAGAGTCCAAAGATCATTCCTGAGAAACGTATGGTGGAGCTGACCGGTTCGGACAAACCACCCAAGGAGGAAACCATCCGCTCCGATCGTGACTGGATTGAAACCTTTAAGAAGGGTGAGGAGTCGCCCGGTACCTTCCTGAAAGCAGCACCTGTGACTCAGACTATATTGCTTGGCGCGGTTGCGCTCAGGGCGGGTAAGAAGGTGGATTACGATCCCGAAAAGGTAGAAATTACCAATGTACCTAAGGCCAATGAATTTTTAACCAGGACTTACAGGGAAGGATGGGAGTTGTAATATGAAAAGACGAAAGTTTATTGAACGAACTGTTGGAGTTGGAGCCGCCGGAGTGGTGGTTCCCTCCATGCTGGGATCGTGTGTATCCCAGGGAGATGAAGCGGAGACAGAAGTAACAAAATCTGTTGCCCTTCTGCCCATAATGCCTTCTAAGGATGATATCTCCATTGCCCAGTGGTCGCTTGTGGATGAGATCCGGCAGGGCTTGTGGACCACCCTGGACTTTCCAAAACTGGCCCGGGAGGAGTTTGATATCAACGGGATTGAGTTTGTAAATACCCTCTTCGAAGTTCCCCATATGAACTATTTGAATCAATTGAAGCAGAATGCGGATGACTATGGTGTATCCATGGTGCTGATTATGGTTGATGCGGAAGGGGATCCCTGTTCGCCACATGCTGAAGTACGAAAACAATATGGAATCAATCACCGGAAATGGATCGATGTGGCCCACTACCTGGGCTGCCATACCATCCGGACCAATTGCAGGGGCCTTGAGGAGGCCACTCCGGAAGAGAACCTCGAATGGGCCGTGGATTCTTATCAAATGTTGCTGGAGTATGCTTCGGAAGCGGGAATCAATGTGGTGATTGAAAATCATGGTGGGGTTTCCAACGATCCGGCATGGATGGAAAAGCTGTTTGCGGCAGTCGATCATCCGCTGTTTGGAAGCTATCCTGACTGGCGTCAGCCGGGTCCTGATTTCGACAACCTGGTCTATCTGGAAAAGATGCTTCCCTATGCCAAGGGGATGTCTTACAGGAACCAGCCAGATGAAGAATTGACGGGACGAATGATAAGGATGTCCAAGAAGATGGGCTACACCGGATGGTATGGCATTGAGTCTACCGGAAGAGATGCAATCCGCCAGGGTAAGGAGCTTCTGACAAAATACCTGGATTTATAAAAATGTATCGTTTCATATTCTTTGGATTTCTGCTGCTGGTGGGAACCATTCTGCTTGCTGGAGAGCCTGAGACTCTGGCCATCGGTCAGAAAGCACCCGCCTTCTCCCTCACAGGGATCGATGGGAATACTTATTCAATGGAGAGTTTTAATCAGGCTTCTGTCTTATGCATTGTTTTTTCAGCCAACCATTGTCCCACGGCACAGGCTTATGAGGAACGGATGAAAGAGCTGAGTGCAGCTTATACACCGGAGGAAATGATGCTGGTAGCCATCTCCTCGAACTATCCCGGGGCAGTATGCCTGGAGGAGTTGGGTTACTCCGACCTGGGGGATGATTTTGAGGAGATGAAGATCCGGGCCCGGGAGAAGGGGTACAATTTCCCCTACTTATATGATGGTGAGGAACAGGCCATGGCCCTGGCATATGGTGCCCTGGCTACTCCCCATGTTTTCATCTTTGACCTGGAGCGGAAGTTGAGATATACCGGGAGGATTGATGACATGGAGGATCCTTACCAGAGTCCAGGCCAGAGGGATGCACAAATTGCCATTGATGCCTTGCTGGCAGGTAAAGCTGTTCCTGTGGAAACCACCAAGGCCTTTGGCTGTTCCTTGAAGTGGAAATCGAAATTGTCCTGGAGAAAGACCCTGGATGAACGCTGGAAAGAGAAGCCAGTTGATTTGATGGGAACAGATCTCGCTGGTATCAAGGAGATGCTTAAGAATAGCAGCGACAAGTACAGGCTTATAAATGTATGGGCCACCTGGTGCGGCCCCTGCATCATTGAGTTTCCTGAATTTGTGAGTATGCAACGGATGTACGGGCAAAGAAATTTCGAGATGGTTTCGCTCAGTGCAGACAAACCCTCGCTTGAGGAGAAGGTAAAAGTCTTCCTTACTGAACAACAGGCTGCTTTTCACAATTACATCTATTTAGGAGATGACCAGCAGGCCTTTATCTCTGCCATTGATTCCAAATGGCAGGGAAATTTGCCCTATACCATGCTGGTGGCGCCCGGAGGAGAAGTGGTATACCGGCATTCGGGTATCATCGATCCGCTGGAAGTAAAACAAGCCATTGTGAAAGAGCTGGGCAGGTATTTTGCCGACGACAGGTAGTAAGAACCTTAGGTGTATTATTATGAGGAATCTGGTCATTCTATTAGTTGTAGTATCTATGGGACTCACTGCATGCACATCTGGAAATTCAGGTGGCGACAGCCTGTTTGAAAAGGAAAACCTGCTTGCCTGGTGCATTGTTCCATTCGATGCTGAGAGCCGCACCCCACAGGAACGTGCCGAGATGCTGGATGATTTGGGAATCACGCATTTTGCTTATGATTACCGGGACGAACATATCCCATACTTTAAAGAGGAGATATATAGCTTAAAGGCTCATGATATCACATTGGATGCTGTCTGGCTCTGGGTGGATCCTCAGTGGGAGGAGCCACTCAACAGTGCAGGCAGGGAGATCATTGATATCCTGAGAGAGACCGGAACCAAAACAGAGATCTGGCTTGGACTACCCGATAATGCTTTTGAAGGATTTTCGGATGAAGAGAGCCTCTCCACAGCTGTGAAGGTGGTAGGGGAGATTCTTCAGGAAGCCGGGGAGCTTGGATGTACCATTGCTCTTTATAATCACGGTGGCTGGTTTGGAGAGCCAGAGAACCTGGTCAGGATCATTGAGTCTGTGGGGTCGATGCAGATCAGGATCGTGTACAATTTCCATCATGCCCACCACCAGCTGGACCAATTTGGAAAGAACCTGGAGCTGATGCTGCCTTATCTCTCGACCATTAATATCAACGGAATGCGGGTTGAAGGACCCAAGATCATTACCCTTGGAGAAGGGGATCGTGAACTGGAAATGTTGAGAATTATCCAGGCCTCAGGATATTCAGGCCCCATCGGCGTCATCGGGCATACTGAAGCGGAGGACATCAAGGTAGTTCTGGAACGCAACCTGAAGGGACTTGAAGAGTTGAAGAAACAGCTCTAAGGCAAGCTGCTCTCTCAGGTAGTCTTTAGTAGTTCCAGTCCAGTCCGTAGGTGTCGGAGATGTCCAGTCGCGGCATGGGTCCATCCAGCGGCTTCAGGTCCCTCACATACCAATCGAGCCACTCCATTTGCCTGTGGAGCACATCGATTTGTCCCACCTGTTTCCTGTTTCCATGGCCTTCTCCAGGGTATTGAACCAGGCGCACTGCCGGATGATCATTCATCTTCATCCTGCGATAGAGTTCAAGGCTCTGGGAGGGATGAACCCGTGTATCGGCAGCCCCTCCATAGATCAGTGTGGCGGTCTTACTCTGGTGGGCCCAGTATACGGGACTGCGTTCCAGGTCCAGTTGCCACTGCTCCTCCAGCTTTTTCCCTGAGTGAACATAAAGTTCCTCATACGGGATGTCGGTGGTACCTCTTTTACTGACGGAATTACTGATGCCCACAAACATACTGACAGCCTTCGCGGATTTGGTATAGTAAGTGGCAAACCACTCCGAAGCATATCCTCCATACGATCCACCCGCCATTCCAACCCGGTTCGGATCGGCTCCTTTATCACGAACTGCCCATTCAATGCCATCGGCAATATCATCAAACTCCTTACCAGCAGGATCCATAAAACCTTCCATGGCGAAATCGACGCCATAACCTGTACTGGCCCTGTAGTTGAGGTACAATACCAGGTATCCTTTACCAGCCATGACCTGCCCGGGTGTCGCATAACGGCTCCTCCATCCGTTCGTTTCATGCGCCTCAGGACCGCCATGAACATATACAATCAAAGGATAGGACTTGCCCGCTTCATAAGCCACCGGCTGAATCATGATGCCTTCAATCTCTTGTCCATCCCTGGCCTTGTAGCGTATTACCTCCTGTTTCCCAAGCAACTTTTCCTTCAGCCAGGGGTTCAGGTTTGTGACCTTCTTCAAAGCACTTTTCCCATCCCAGTGATAGAGATTGCTTACGTCGGTCGGGGCGGATCCTGAAAAAACAAAATGTTTGAAATCGGCGGTAAAGAGAGGATGACCAAATATAATTCCCTTATCGGCGGCATTAAGGATCACCTCTCTTGGTCCGCCAGTAACCGGGACCACGCTTAATGTGGGGTACACTCCCTCTCCGGCATGGTAGAGCAAGTGATCATTGTCCTTCCAGTTCACCCAGGAGACATGTCCTCTAAAGTCCTCAGGTGTCAGGTTGGAGACCGATCCGGAAGTCAGGTTCACAACAAAGGCCTGACTCACCTGGGAGTCATTAATGTTCAGTGCAGCCGCATAGGCCAGATGTTGACCATCGGGACTAAAGGAATAGTTACCCAGTTTGCCTTCGTTTTCAGAGACCTGTTTCATCTTGCCCGACTCAAGGTCAATGAGGAAGATCTTTCGGAACATATAGCGTTGATCGATCAGATTTAAGGGTGATATGGAAGCAGCAATACGCTTACCCTGGCGGTCAAATTCGAAATCCCAGGTATTTCCTTCCTGGGTGATCTTCCAAACACTGGTCTGGTTCCAGGCTTCATCGAACCTGGCCAGATGGAGGGAGCTGTTTTTCAGATTCTCTTCGTAGAAGATAAAATCGTAGCCCCTATTTTTCAATTCTTTTTCACGATCGGTGGTCATGGTCTTTGATAGGTAGGCGATTCCGTTTTTTCCGGGCTGCCATTTAAATTGTGAGACTCCTGAAGGTTCATTGGTAAGCTTTTTAATGCTGCCTCCTGAAGACTTCCTCACCCAGACTTGCCGGGGTTCACCCTTTTTTGCATATAGAAAGCCAATGTGTTTGCCATCGGAACTGTATTGGGGTGAGCTGACATTGGCTATATTTTCAAAAAGAGGGATTGGTACCCAGTCGGTCAGGGAGGCACGTAAATATTGTCTGGCAGATGATCCGGGTTTATCATTTGGTCCCCTTGGAGTTGATACACTATATATCACTTCCTTTTTATCAGGACTGATTTGTACTGCTCCAATGGTTTTTAGCTTTAGAAGTTCTTCCGGAGAGAGCGGATCCTGCCCATATGCTGAATGTAAATTGATCAGCATAAGGCCCAGGGATATAAGGACACTCAGGTAGGTTTTTTTCATCATAGATTATTATTTGTTAATGCAGGAAGGTTACATCGCCTGTTAGGATTTCCTGTTCCCCACTGGAATAAGTAATCCATGCTTTATAAACATAAACACCCTGAACAGCGAGTTCACTTTCATTTATATAGCCATCCCAACCTACATAAACCTCATTGCTTTCAAAAACTCTATGTCCAAGTCTTGAAAAGATTATCAATCTCAATTCGTTTGCATTTTCTATATCGGGATGAAAAACGGTATTATCAATGCTCCCCGGTGTCCAGTGGCCACCAGTAGGGCCTGATCCGTTCCATCTAAAAACATTGGGAAATGTAGCACTACCTTCACCGTCCGAAATGTGTATCAGGTCCTCCATGATCAGCGTATCGGTGCACTCATCGCTGTTCCATGCATAAAGTGTAATTGTATAGGTCCCGCTGGAGCTAAATATATGTGTGGGACTCTCCTCCTCGGAGCTACCGTCATCACCAAAGTCCCATAAAAAACGGATGCCGCCCACCGAATTGTTGTCAAAGCTAATCTCCGCTTCCAGGTTGTTTGTTTCAGTGGTACTGGGCTCAAACATAGCAACAGGCCTGTCAAATACTGTGACAATCTGCTCAGTACTGTCTTTCCCTGAAAGCCCGGTAGCAACTAGTTTCACATGGTGTGATTTGCTTTCCTGAAAAAGATGATCTGGATTTGCCTCTGTAGAGTAGCTGCCATCGTCAAAGTCCCACAGGTAAGTTTCGGCATACAGGCTGTTGTTAATGAAGGAGACCAGCAGGGGCGGGCAACCCGATGTTTCGGGCGAAAAATTTGCTTCAGGTTTCGGGGGACGTATCTCAATCTGTTTGGTCACAGAGCCAGAACACATGGGGGAGGACCATTCCATTTCAATATCGTAAACACCCCAGCTAGAGTAAACATGTTCGCCGGGATCTCTTGTGTAGTTCCTGGACGCATCTCCAAAATCCCATATGAAATCCCAGCTCCCAGCAGTGGTGGTATTGCTCAGATTAACAGTTGTATTAGGATAAAACAGTAAAACAGGACTCACCTGAAAATCCGCATTGGGGGTAGGATAGATAGTGATATGATCGCTGACGGTATCCACACAGCCGAATTCTGTTCTCACCCTGAGCCCGGTTTGGAAATTGAGCTCGTCCACATCCTCCTGGCTGATATAGGTATGGCTGATCCAGTTGGTACTTGTGCCTAATATAATTCCATCTCCGAAATCCCAGGTATAGCTGGGGTAGCCCTCTTTGGCCCTGAATACAATCTCGGCCGGACTGCAGAGGCTTTCGTACTCCGCAGAGAAAGTCATTTCCGGCCAGGGATATACCTCCATGATCAGGGTGTCGTATACATCGTTCTCAAGTGTGGAGTATTCTTGATATTCAATGAGCTTATAAACGATATATTCATTGCGGCCCAGCTGATTGTTGAGGTAAAGGGAAAAGATACCCGAGGGGAGATTGACCAGCGTATCCCTGGTTCCCTGGATCCCTACCACCAGGTCGAAGCGCGAGGTGTCAATTTCCCCGGTAATCAGGATCTCAGCAACTGTCAGATTGTCGCCAAGATCACACCAGGCCGCATCGGCAGTCAGGATCTCCGCTGAGGGAAAATCCTGACCGTGCCCGGCATTGGGCCTTAGTAGAAGAAAAAGTATGAAGAGCAGTAAAGCTCGTTCTTTCATGGAGGTAATTTACGATTATTCTCTAAAAGTCATGAAAATCCCATGATCCACGGAACGGTCTGGTGAGCATGCTGTTGGCATCATCATCATCAATGAATTTTTCATGAGCAGGTTTCCATTTCAAGGTGCGCTGCAGGGTATACCCGATATTTACGATGTTGCACAGTGAAGCGGTCCGGTGACCTGTCTCCACATCGGAGACCGGACGGGTCCTGTTCTTGATGGCATCGATCCAATCCTGGTAATGGTCATCACTCTTGTAAAGCGGTGTATCGGTTTCTTTCAGTTCAAAATCGGTCAAGCCTTCAATATCGGAACGGTAAAAACCGCGACTTACCTCAATCTTGCCTTCCGATCCAAGAAACTGAACTGCATTATAATTGCCCCAGTCTACATGGTTCATAACCACACCATTCTCATATATCATCTTCATTCCCCTTTTGGCACCAGGCTCTGGAGCGATAAACTCTACCGGTCCGGATTGGTCCATGCCCATGGCCCACTGGGCTATATCGAACATATGCGCACCCCAGTCAGTAACCATTCCGCCACCAAAACCACTGTAGTTCCTCCAGTTGGGATATCCGTTAAATGCTATTGAAGGAGCCAGTTCCGAATTATAGTTTCTAAAAAGTGAAGGACCGACCCAGAGGTCCCAGTTCAGAAAATCAGGATCAGGCTCCGCAAGAAGTTCGCAGGCCATCACTGGATCCCCCACACTTACATTGATCGTTTCAATTTCGCCAATGTATCCGTTGGAAACCATCTCACAGGCATGTCTGAAATTCCTCCAGGAACGCTGCATGTTCCCGGTTTGAAAAACCCGGCTGTATTTTCTGGTTGCATCCACCATGGCCCTTCCTTCAGCCACAGTCAGAGCCATGGGCTTTTCACAATAGATATCTTTGCCTGCTTTTGCTGCATCAGTGGCGATCATGGCGTGCCAGTGGTCGGGAGTAGCGATCACAACTGCGTCAATATCCTTTCTTTCCAGCAGTTCCCTGTAATTCTCGTAGGTATCAACCGTCTGGCTTCCCCCATCCAGTTTACCGGCGTTGGCTTTTTCTGCTAATCCTTTAAAACGCTCCAGCTTATTTATGTCCACATCACAGGCAGCCAGCACCATGGTCTCCGGACATTTAGCCAGCGCATTTACTAAATGGAGACTCTGCTTGCCTACTCCAATATATCCCAGGTTTATTGTCTCGCTTGGGGTGATTGATTTTTTTGAATCTTTAGCCATAACGCGGCTTGGAATAATAGTAAATGCACCAGCAGCAACGGCTGATTTACCGATGAAATTTCTTCTGTCCATGATGAGATAAGATTTAGTTAGCTTGATCAAACTATAAAAATAGCAGATGATCACTGAATTCCAATAGAACTAAGGAATATTAGTAGAGGTTTTTCCCTTCCAATCTCATCCACTCCTCCATCAGTTGCTCCATCTCCGGAACAGAAACATGGTGAGTTTTAATTTCCCTCTGGTCTTCTCTTATGGATAATTCATGATAGAGGTGTTTGTCCATGAAGCCGATTTTCTCTGCATCGGATCGCCCTTTGCAGAAATAGAGTGAACGAATATCGGCCCAATAGATGGCTGCCAGGCACATGGGACAGGGTTCGAAATTGGAGTAAATGACGGCCCCGCTTAAGTGAGGATTCTTTACTAGCCGACAGGCTTCCCGGATGGCATTTACCTCGGCATGAGCAGTGGGATCATTTGACTTCAATACAGTATTATGTCCTCTGCCAATGATCTTCCCATCCCTGATGATAATGGCTCCAAAGGGCCCGCCTTCTCCGGCCCGCATACCCAGGAAGGCCTCATCGACAGCCATTTTCAGATAGGTAGGATGATCCATATTCTCTTGTATTTATATAAAAGTAGTCATTGTAAATTTAAGTACATTGCAAACACCCAGGCAAAAAAATCTAAATTCTGTATTCCATGAAATTCGGACATTTTGATGATCAAAATAGAGAATATGTAATTACAAATCCGCGTACCCCCTATCCCTGGATCAACTATCTGGGATGTGAGGAATTTTTCTCCATTGTAACTAATACTGCAGGTGGCTATAGTTTCTATAAGGATGCACGCCTTCGGAGATTAACACGTTACCGGTATAACAATGTGCCTGTGGATGACGGAGGCAAATATTTTTATATCAATGAGAACGGGAAGGTGTGGTCGCCGGGATGGAAGCCCGTAAAAACCGAACTGGACCGCTATGAGTGCCGGCATGGAATGGGTTATACAAAAATAACTGGTGAAGTGGATCAGTTGGAAGCAGAGGTGCTTTATATGGTGCCCATAGGCTATCATGGTGAAGTGCAGCGAGTGAAGCTTACCAACCGCAGCGACCGGATGCGCTCCTTTTCACTCTTCTCCTTTGTGGAATGGTGCCTTTGGGATGCCCTGGATGATAACACCAACTTCCAACGAAACTTTTCTACGGGTCAGGTGGAGATCGTTGATTCGACCATTTACCATAAGACAGAATACAGGGAACGGCGCGATCATTATGCTTTCTACACGGTCAATGAGAAGGTCGCCGGACTTGATACCGACCGGGAGGCATTTGTTGGATTGTACAATGGCTTTGACGCTCCCGATGCGGTCATGGAGTGTCAGTCGCGCAACTCCCATGCTCATGGATGGTCGCCCGTGGCTTCTCACCATCTCCAGATTGAACTCTTACCTGGTGAGCAAAAAGAGCTGGTATTTGTGCTGGGCTATGTGGAAGTGCCGGTGACAGATAAGTTTGTGGAGAATCAGGTAATCAACAAAGCTCCGGCTGAAGAGATGATTGCTAAGTTTCAAAACTCGGCTGATGTGGATCGAGCTAAGGAGGAACTGGCCGCGTTCTGGGACGATCTGCTGTCTGTTTACCAGCTGGAGCACCCCGAACAGGAGCTCAACAGGGCTGTAAATATATGGAACCAGTACCAGTGTATGGTTACTTTTAACTTTAGCCGCTCAGCCTCTTTCTTTGAGTCGGGCATTGGGCGAGGCATGGGATTCCGTGACTCTAACCAGGACCTGATTGGTTTTGTGCATCAGGTACCTGTACGGGCCAGGGAGCGCATTATCGATATCGCCTCAACACAGTTCGAGGATGGAAGTGCTTACCATCAATACCAGCCCCTGACTAAGAAAGGAAACGATGCAGTGGGCAGTAATTTCAATGACGATCCACTCTGGCTGATCCTTGGATGTGATGAGTATATCAAGGAGACCGGCGACTGGACCATCCTGGATGAGATGGTTCCATTCGATAACGATGAAAGCAATAAGGCCACCCTGTTTGAGCACCTGAAGCGCTCCTTCTATCATGTGGTCCATAACCTGGGGCCCCATAAACTTCCTTTGATCGGCAGGGCCGACTGGAACGATTGTCTGAACCTGAACTGCTTCTCGGAAACTCCAGGGGAGGCCTTTCAGACCACCGAGAACAAGGAGGGTGGGGTGGCAGAGTCGGTCTTTATTGCAGGGATGTTTGTATTATACGGTGATGCTTTTGTGAAGCTGTGTGAAAAACGCGGTCTGAGTGAGGAGGCCCTTGAAGCTGTCGGGCATATCGATGCCATGCTTAAGGTAGTTGCAGAGCATGGCTGGGATGGAAAGTGGTTTATCAGGGCCTACGATCATTTTGGAAGAAAAGTGGGTAGTGATGAACGTGAGGAAGGAAAGATCTTTATTGAATCGCAGGGCATGTGTATTATGGCCGGGATCGGACTGGAGGATGGTCGTGCAAGAACAGCACTTGACTCGGTGAAGGAGCGACTCGACTGTGAATATGGTATTGTACTGAACAATCCTGCTTTCACAAAATATTATGTGCAATACGGAGAGATCAGCACCTATCCCGAAGGGTATAAGGAGAATGCGGGGATCTTCTGTCACAATAATCCCTGGATCATGATTGCCGAGGTCCTGGAAGGAAACGGGGATGCGGCATGGGAGTACTTCCGAAAGATCTGTCCGCCCTACCTGGAGGAGATCAGCGATCTGCATAAGACCGAACCCTATGTTTACTCCCAGATGATTGCCGGAAAGGATGCCTTTAAACCGGGAGAGGCCAAGAACAGCTGGCTTACCGGAACCGCCTCCTGGAATTTCTACGCCATTTCCCAGTATATCCTGGGTATTCGAGCCGACTTTGATGGTTTGCTGATCTCTCCGGTTATTCCCAAAGCCTGGGATGGCTATACAGTGACACGCAAGTTCAGAGGAGCCACCTATCGCATTGAGGTCACCAATCCCGATCATGTCTCTGCCGGGGTGAAGGACTTACTGCTCAATGGTGAGAAGCTCGAAGGCAAGCTGGTTCCCATCTGTGAAAAGGGTAGCGTCAACCAGGTGAAAGTGGTGTTGGGCTAAGTCCTACTTGCCGAGATGTTTAAGATTCCGGTCCACCATCGCATTGATGGCCTGAACCGAAGCTGCTGAGCGAAGCCTGTCCTCCGCTGTGTTCATGCAGTAGTCCACCAGCTGATCAATGGTGGAGGTGGCCACATGCATACGGGTGTCGGACGAGGCGTAGTAGATAAACACTTTGCCATCGTCATCGGCAATCCACCCGTTTGTAAAGAGAACATTGGAGACATCGCCCACACGCTCATCACCAAGGGGTCCCATTAGGAGCCCGGCTGGCTTGTGGATCACCCTGGTGGGATCGTCCGCTGCAGTCATAAACATATAAAGGGTGTAGCGTAGCCCTGCTGCACAGTTTCTAACCCCGTGGGCCAGGTTAAGCCATCCCTGCTCGGTCTTGATGGGAGCAGGCCCCTGTCCGTTTTTCAATTCGTAGATAGTATGGTAGGTTTTTGCATCCAGGAGCTTCTCCTCCTTTACCTCTGCATGAACCATGGAGTCGGAGTATCCAAAGGCAATTCCACCTCCTGAACCGGTATCAATAAAACCATCCTGTGGACGGGTATAGAAGGCATATTTCCCATTGATTAATTCAGGATGGAGTACCACATTGCGCTGTTGTCCGCCATAAGTGATCAGGTCGGGAAGCCTTTCCCAATCCACCAGGTCCCTGGTGCGTGCAAGACCTGCAGCCGCCACCGCGCTACTGGTATCTCCATCAGGTGCCTTGGGATCTTTTCGTTCGGTGCAAAAAACTCCATAGATAAATCCATCCTCATGGGCCGTCAGCCTGAGGTCATATACATTGGTGTCGGGATCTTCTGTCTCGGGCATGGTCAGGGGTCGCTCCCAGAATCTGAAATTATCCACCCCGTTGGGACTCTCGGCAATGGCAAAAAAAGATTTTCTGTCATTGCCTTCACCACGAACTGCCAGCAGGTATAAGCCATTCCACTTAATGGCTCCTGCATTAAAAGCTGCATTGAAACTGATCCGTTCCATAAAGCGGGGATTGGTCTCCGGATTGAAATCGTAGCGCCACTCCATTGGGAAATGGTCGCGAGTCAGTATCGGGTTTTGATACCGGCTGAAGATGCCGTTGGTGCTGTAAAGCTCCTTGTTCGTCCTGCTCAGCAGGGCCTCATGTTCTTTACGGATCTTATCCTGGCGTTCCTTATACAGACTCATGATTCTTTGTATTTTATGATTGATTTTCGTTTTCATCTATTCGTCGGATCAGCTCCATACAGGCTCTTCCGTTGTGGTAGGGACATTTCCAGAATCCGGCCTTCTCTTTCTCCCTTTGGGGATTTCCCTGGTTGTCAACGCTCCAGAACCATTCTCCCTTTTCCCTGTCAATTATTTGCTCCTTTATAAAGGTCCAGCTTCCCAGCGCTATCTCCAGGAACTTATCATTGTCCGAAAGCTCATAGGCATTGAAGTAACCCACCATGGCCTCTGCCTGTGGCCACCAGTGTTTATCACTATCCAGCTCCATCCTTTCCGGAAAAAACTCATAATGGAGTCCGCCATCGCTGGCCAATCCAACAACACTGGCACGGGCCATATGTACAGCCAACTCTGCGCATTCTTTTATTAGTCCCGGATCACCATGAATCTCGGCAGCCTCATGGAGCAGCCAGGAGCACTCAATATCGTGACCGTAGGAAATTAATGAGGATTTCAGGCTCCAGTGGTCATCGAAAAAGAGATTTAACTGCTTCCTGTCCTGATCCACAAATTTTTCCAGGAAGAGCCGGATCAGGTTTTCCAGTGCCTTCTCCAGGTCCTTATCTTTCCAGATCCTGAAGAGCATGCCATAGGCCTCCAGAATATGGAGGTGGGTATTCATGGTCTTACTCTCATTCTGATCTTTCTCACTTAGGCGCATATCCTCCAGGGCTTTCCAGTCCCGGGAAAGGGCATCGGTATAGCCATTGAACTCCCGGTCAAAGGCGTGGGCCTCCAGATCACGAAATAGACCCCTGGCAGTTTTTAGTGCCTGATCATCTCTGCAGGCCATGTAATACTCGGCCAGTCCATAAATGGTAAAGGCGGTAGCGTAAATCTGTTTTCG
>Ga0164315_10002431_pt1 | contig 14259 bp, 13 predicted proteins | sample GuaBasSedimGuay6_FD_113737 | JGI IMG/M metagenome (GOLD analysis project Ga0164315, IMG submission 113737) | Subseafloor sediment microbial communities from Guaymas Basin, Gulf of California, Mexico - Guay6, Core 4569-2, 0-3 cm | ecosystem: Environmental > Aquatic > Marine > Hydrothermal vents... | reverse complement strand
CAGCTGTAATGGCTGATATATGCCCACTTACTCACTGTATATAGTGAACAATGTTAATTTTAAATGGGGTATCGCGGTGAAAAAGGAAATCGTTCCCTAAGCTGAACAAACCAAAATGGGGTCGAATCCATAAAACCAGTTATAAAGAAGCATTGGAACGCAAAGTCGGTAAAATGACATTATATAGAGAGGAGCGGTATTCGGGATTAGTCTCATGTACCGTTTTGAAGACGAGTCTGTACTGGAAACTTTACAGGCTTAGTTTAACTTTATATCGATTAAACGTAACCAATTGATTTACTTAAAATTTATTTTTTTAAATCTAATAAAATCAAGCACTTATGATTAAATCGGTATAATGTCTAATTTTCTACCACTTTTGTTTAGTGATACTATCGCAAAAAAAAGCGATAGCATCACAAAATACTTCAGAATCAATATGTTACATTTTTTTGTCCTGTACATTAATAAAAGTGACGTTTTCCCGTGCCTGACTTTTTAGCCTGAGATTTATTCTGAAAATAAATTCTGAAAATCCGGATTCATACAAATATTGCATGCCATTAGCCCAAGAAGGTTTTTATTATGTTGACAAAAGTATTCAAAACACTTGTCCTCTTTTTGACCTGTTTCTCGGTTTGCTCGGTTTCTTTGGCTGACGAACGCCTACCTGTCAAAACAATGCCGCTTGAAAAAAAGACAGTCCCCTCTGTCATAACCGCTTTTGGCATTTTAGAGAAAACACCGCAAATACTTTATTTTGAAGTCAGCGGCTATCTCACCAAACTGTTGGTTGATGAAGGGCGAACGGTGAAAAAGGGGCGGTTACTCGCCAAGCTTGATACAGTACTGATTGATAACCAAAAAGCCCAAGTGCAGCGAGCCCTTCAACATGCCAAACAGAAAATGGTGCGAGCCAAGAAACTCCAGCGCCGGAATATCTTAGCCCAAGATCAATTAGAGGACACAGAGTATAATTACTCAACCAAATTACTAGAACTGAAAGAAATTAACGAAAAACGGCAAAAACATTTCCTTTATGCCCCAGCTAAAGGAAAGATTTTAAAGCGGTTTTTAGATTTTGCCGGCCCTGTTGATTCAAGCACACCTATTTTTATGATGAAGTCGAGCAAGCGGCCGTGGCTTGTCACTGCACACTTAACGGAAATCGAAATCAATGCCATCAAAAAAGGTGATACGGCAAAAGTGTATTTCAATGGTTTACCGCATAAGGTGTTTATCGGCACGGTGCAAAAAATAGCGGACAGCACTGAAGAAAAGGATAGTATGCTAGAGGTGGAGATTGCGTTAAAAAAAGCCGCACCTTTTTTGCGTGCTGGGATGAACGCCAAAATCCAGATAGAAACGGCCAAACACACCGGTTATCCTGTGCCACTGAGTGCCTTTTTTCGTGTCAACAACCATAAAGCGACTGTATTTGTGGTTGACAAAGAAAACCAAGTGGCCAGAAAACGGGCAGTAGAATTTAACTTGATAAAGGGTACGAATGCCATTGTTTTAACGGATTTATCTGAATTTGATGAACTGATTATCACTGGGCAACATAATTTGAAAGAGGGTTCATTAATTCAGGTTATTCAAGAGTAGAGAAGGGGATCGCTCCAAGGGGATCGCTCCAAGCTAATGTAAGTACTGAACCATAAATTTTCAGGTATTATAAATTTTTTGGCCACCGAGCAAAGTCCGTATCGATCCCACCGAGAAGGTGGGCAACAAAAAGACGTTGGTGGGCACAAAATGCCTGAAAATTTGTGCTTCGGTACTTAGCCACCCAATGTGTTTTTGTTGCCCACCTTATACCTATCGAGGTGGACAATAAAAAGCAATATCGAATATCAAAATCTTTGAAAAAATCATATTTTTAATCAGATTCAAAACGTTACTGGCAGGTTGCAAACCTCGCACTGCCCATATCCCATCTGTTCGCAAAGTGAACTATGATAACAACAGAACATTTTAATACCCAAATTCCACCCGACATGGCAGGCTATCGTATTGATAAAGCACTCGCTGCGTTGTTTCCGTCCTATTCACGAGCCTGTTTGCAACAATGGATACGTGATGGACATGTGCTAGTTAATGCAATGCCATTGCGGAATAAAGATAAAGTGAAAGGCGGTGAAGAGGTACAAATCACCGCGCAAATTGAAGAGGAAGTGCCTTGGGAAGCACAAGCATTGCCACTGACATTGCTTTATGAAGATGAAGAACTATTAGTTGTGAACAAACCCGCGGGCTTAGTCGTACATCCGGGTGCCGGCAACCAAGATAACACGTTGGTTAATGCGTTGTTACATCACGCGCCAGAATTGGCACAGTTACCCCGTGCTGGCATTATCCACCGTATTGATAAAGATACCAGCGGTGTGTTAGTCGTCGCACGGAGTCTAGCAGCCCATACACATCTGGGGGAACAGTTACAACGGCATGAATTTACACGAGAATATCAAGCCATTATCACTGGGGTACTCGTTGCGGGGGGCACGGTGGATGCTCCGTTAGGGCGGCACTCGACACAACGCATTCGGATGGCGGTGGTAGAAAACGGCAAACCAGCTATCACGCATTATCGGGTTATCCAGCGTTACCGCGCCCATACGCATATTCGTGTGCAACTAGAGACGGGACGCACACATCAAATTCGTGTTCATCTAGCGTATAAACGTTATCCGCTGGTAGGCGATTCTATGTATGGGGGACGCTTGCAAATACCCGCAGCCAGTAGTGAGCTATTTAAGGAAACTTTGCGGGCATTCTCACGTCAAGCATTACATGCAGCGCGATTAGGTTTTATTCATCCGAGCAGTGACGAATTGATGGAATGGGAAGCCCCTTTACCTGAAGATATGCAAAACCTGTTGGCGGCCCTTGAACAGGATAAGCAAGAACATGCTTGAATTTATCACACCCAATTGGCAAGCACCTCCACAAGTCAAGGCTTATACAACCACTCGTCATGGCAACTACAGTCAAGCACCCTACAATGGATTCAATTTAGCCGATCATGTTGGCGATAATCCACAGGCAGTGGCTGCTAATCGTGCGGCACTTATCGAAACCATCAAATTGCCCTCAGAACCTTTATGGCTTAAACAAGTTCATGGTATTCAAGTCGTTACCGCCAATCCTGACAATGCCAACTGCACCGCTGATGCGGCTTTTACTACCGCACCCGGACAAGTCTGTGTTGTCATGACGGCCGATTGTTTACCGGTATTATTTTGTGATCGGGCGGGCACTTGCGTGGCGGCGGCTCATGCGGGATGGCGTGGACTCGCCGATGGCATATTAGAAGCGACTTTGCAGCATTTGGATTTACCAGCCCAAGAGATTTTAGTCTGGTTGGGCCCCGCTATCGGCCCTGAAGCGTTTGAAGTGGGCGAAGAAGTGCGTGACGCTTGTATTGCATTTCTGCCACAAGCTGCTAAAGCGTTTAAGCCGAGTCGTGACGGACATTTTAAAGCGGATTTGTATTTGCTTGCCCGTCAGCGTCTGGCTCACCAAGGTATTACGGCGGTGTATGGGGGCAGTTTTTGTACTTACACCGAAAAAGAACGTTTTTATTCGTATCGGCGCGACAACGTGACGGGGCGGATGGCGAGTTTAATTTGGTTGGAATCAACTATTTAGTACAACGAATGATCGAAATCAATGAATTTATTAGGAGTCCAAACTTTAGTTTGTACTATCTACTTGTCAAACATCCCCTTTATGGCTTGCAAATTGATGTAAATCTGTTCAAGTTCCTGAATTTTTAGAACATTAAAATCCGGTGAGCGGAAATATTCGTATCGGTTATCACCGATTTTCTTTAAAATAACAAAATTCCAAAATCGGCTAATGACAAAAGCACCACGCATCAGGTTTTCTTCATTCAATTGCATAGCAACCATCATCTCTGCTAATAGCTGATTTTTGGGGTGTTTATCGCCCAATTCTTTTTTGTATTCTTGAATAACAAAGTAGGGCTTTTCAGGCGTTTCAATACCCTGAGCAACCATGTAATCTGTATTACCACGCAATAAAACTTGATTGATAACGCCGCTTAAGGCACGTTCATACCAGCCACGAATGTCATTTTGAAAAAAATTGATTTGATTGAGCAAAGGAATGATAAATTGTGCTTTTAACTCTTCTTCAGAATAGCTATCCAGAAAGCGTCTATTGGAATCAATCAGGTGATTTAAAAATGCGTTTTCATCTTGACTGATTTTATAAGAATAGTTAAACCATGTATCAAACACCGTGTCATTAATACGTTCTGTTATATCAACAATTTTTCGCAGTTCTTGAAATTCAATTCTGCTAAATGATAATTTTCTTTTGTAGAGCATGGTTTTTTTCATCGATAGTGTGGAAAAAGGAGTCCAGAGTGATGTCGGGATTTTATACACACAGAGGGCACAGAGTTGACACAGAGGAGCACAGAGAAAAAATGCTTTTTTTTTAATTTAATTCAAATAGTTATTTTATTATTTTGGTTTATCAAAAAATCAAATTTGTTCCCTTGCTCAGTATACTTAGGCACAATGACACTCAATTTAGCGGAATGAATGCCGGGGATTTTTTACTCGACATGCAACGTTTCATCTAAGTAAACACTTGAAGGGAGCTTGTTGTGTTTGTTGAGTTACATGCCCAGTTTTTTCACCCTGGGCATATTTTCATAAATTAATTAATAGATAATACTCGATGTTCAAGTTTTTAGTCTGACAATAAGAATTTCAATGCGATTGCATAAGAAGGGATTAAAACCGTTAACGACAAGAATTGTATAATATAATAAAGGATTAGAGCGTAATCCACCTGCTTTAAATCCGCATCGATTAGGTTGTTGAACTGGGCTGTTTTACCTCGGAAACATGCCGAAACAGACACTGGGCGCATTCCCATTTTCCGGGTAATTACCTCAAAAACACGCAAGTCTTGATTTTATGAGGTTTGGGATTTTACCTCGATTTTTAAAATAGCAAAAAAAACACCAAAGCCTTGATTTGATGTCGCATCACCAAAGCCTTGATTTGATTAGGTTTGGGATTTGACATCGCGTCAAAAACACGAAAGTTCGTAGGGTGGGCAACGTATTTTTGTTGCCGGCCCCAAAATATGTCACACGATCAGGTGGGCAATAAAAACACATTGGGTGGCTACACTTCTACTTTTAGTTTGCCCTGCCAAGTTAAAACTGGCACACGAAGACGGCAAACAAACGTGCCATTATGTACCCGGAAATGGGAATGCGCCCCAGACACTTGTCGTTATCGTTTTTTTTAAATCCTTTATTATATACAATCCTTGTAGTTATTGTTTGGCTTTAGAAAAAACTTGAACATCGAGTAATAGATAGTTTCTATTCTCTATTCCCAATTCCCGATTACCGATTCAACCAAAACACTTCAATTGGTTTGCAAGAACCATCCATTTTCCGGGAACTACGAGAATAGATTTTTATTCACCCTCCAGCCTTTCTTTAGTTTCGTGAAGAGAGCGTGTGGGTTGAAGAACAAAATGCAGCTTTTTTGGAAATTTTCCAGAACTAAATATACTGGTACCTTTCTTTTCGATTCTTTTCATATCAGATTCATAGCCCAGCTTCTCAACTTGAATCACAAGTGAATCGTGTTCATCAACATCCTCTACCTTATGAATAATTGGTGTTTTCCCAATAAATTCGTCATTAACCGACACGGCTGCTTTTGACGGTTCCGACGTTATATCAATAACTTGCCGTGTAGCACCACACCCAGTGCCAACTATAACCAATCCCATTATTGCTATCCAAAACAGTTTTTTCATCTAACCTCCTTTTGACAGAAAATGACCAAAATGCCTCTGGTATTAAACAAATGTCCATAATTAATTAGCGTTAATTAACATAAATATTCACCAAATATAGTACAACTTCTTTCTGAAATAAACGGATTTTTTAAGGAATGACTGATTTTAAAATCCGTCGTTAAATTCGGTTTGTTATTCTAATCGACTTACAAACATGATGCCAGCGTGAAAACCGATGTAGTGACAAACAAATGTAGGAAGAACAAAAAGATGCTGGTTTATCACGTTCAAAAATCCATGCGTTTAGGTGTTCATTTAGGGCAAAACCTTCAAGGTTTCCAAAACCTTGAAGGTTTCTAACGAAATTTATTTATCTGAAAAACTATAGAACAAAAATTTAGCCACCCCCACATCTGAAAATCCGTTATACCCCAAATCCGTTGTACTAGATGTTATGGTTCATTACAGTAAACAAAAGGGGGATGGTGAAATCAACACCGGTGCTTTGATATAGCCGGTTTAGGTTATATCGTTGATTTAATTTGTTTATTTCGTCAATTCGTTGTACTCAACTAAACTAATAGGTGGTAAGTCTTAAGGTGTAGACACCGGCTCACAACCTGTTCCCGAAATCTCTGCAACAAATGGTTGCAGACAAGATTGCAAATTGCCCAGTGTTTAACACTTTTTGTCCGTGTCTTCAGGGTAAATAAATCCGTTAAATCCGTAAAGAAGTTGTACTTCCAGTATATTTATGGAAGCCACTGTACTAAACTGACAGGTGCTAAGACACAACCAAGGGCACTTTGTTCTCACAGTGATGCCGTCTTTTTTCATTTTTTAATTAAATTCAAATAGTTATTTTAATGGTAAGTATAAGTTAAGCCACGACAGTTGCCACCGCAAAAATCTCTGAAGTTTAGGCATTTCCAAACAAATAAAATACACCAACAAAAACCACTAAGGTTTCCGGTTCTTCAAAGTATCTCTTTAAGTAGGTAATCATTCTTATCATTTTTCAATAAATTCAAATAGTTATTTTTATAGATTGTTTATAAATAGTTGTCAGAAAATCAGGGTTTTGTGAATGTAATTGTTGGTTTTTATGAGTTAAAAATTTATTGACGGACAAGTCTATTTGATTTGCCAAGAAAATCAAACAAAACCTGCTCAAAACTCAATTTATCAAATTTCACCTATTTACCAACATGCGCCAAGATTTTATAGTCGTAGACACGAAAGGCAAAAATGAGTTAAATGAAATTGCTCTCATTGATAGCCAAGGTAAACTTATCTATGAAGCCTTTGTTAAAAATGAATTGAATTTCGAGGGCTTAAAAATAAACGCCAAAAGTCTCAAAGAAATCATAGCGGATTTTTTAAACCTTGCGCCGTCAAAATGAATTATTTGTCATTATGCCATTCACGATCTATGTACAGGACAAAAAAGTGAAAAAGCTGTGATGCTATCGCTTTTGGTTTTGAGTCTCACTCAAACAATAGCACTGGTGGTTATTGCATCAATATTTCGCAAAAGTGATACTATCGCAAAAAAAGCGATAGCATCACGAGATAAGTTTAAAATCAATATGTTATAATTTTTGTCCTGTACATAGATTCACGATATTGAAGAAGTTCCATACCATGATGATGTTTGGTGAAAGGGCTTGCGCGGGCAATCCTTTATGGTTGCCCCGATTGACTATCGAGCTAGCGTTGTGCGTAACATGAGATATTAATCTCAAAATTGACAATAAACCCTTTAGTCAAAGCTTTGCCCATAGTGCCAGATATGATACATGGTTTACTTACCAACTCTATCTAAAGGTGATGCCACCGTTGGAAAAAATGTTACCCCATCAATTACTCCATAAACCCAATCCATTTGGAACAAGTCGGGTTGATAGCCCGTTTCAGGCACATGCGGATTTAACAGAAATTGACCAAAATGAAAGGAATTAATGAGAAAATGGTTAGCAGGCAATCATTTGGAATCAAGTGAATTGGAGAGCATCAAATTAGATAACTGGCGTGAAGAAATCAAGAAGATTTTTCCCTAGAAGCCATTGTTGTCTTTAGTAAACTTTCTATTCTATGCCCTCATGGGGGCGCATTTCTATTTTCCCGCTCATTGTACTTACCCTAAGGGGTAAAATGTGAATAGCCCCAGGTGGAACCCTACTCTAGGCACATAAATTTTAAATATATTATTTTTATATATTTTTATATTATTTCGGGTTGGGTTGGTGAAATCTAATAAAACGCCCTTTCAGGGCTGAGTAGTTACCTTAATTTTAAAACTTTGCGCCACAGCGAATAAAACGTGAGATAAAATTTAAATGTGATAAAGTAGAATTAATTGACAAGGATTTTGTCTATCTTTGTTTATATCAATGATTGTCGTTTTTTTGATGAATTCCGTTATCAACAAATCCGTGAAATCCGTCAATCCTTTGTACTGGTTATCAGTTATCAAAAAATAAATCCGTCAAATCCGGAAATAAGTTGTACTGGAGTTGCTTGGATTAGCAAAGCGACTAGTGCAAGATCGCGCAAGGATCCAGACCACCTCAGCCAACAGCTTGTAGCAAAGAATTTTTTGCGCGCAAAAAATTTGGCGCGAAAGCAGTTGTCTAAAAGCGGGGGTGCGAAGCGCCAAACCCTAAAGGGCACTACAAAAGGGTTAGTCGGCTTTAGCCTTTTTCCAACGCCGTTGGCGTTGGGGTGGTATCGATCCTTACGCGATCCTGCACTAGGCTAATCCACGCTACAAACTTGAACATCAAATAAAAGAGGTATGCAAAATGCTGATAGGAACGAAGGCGGGCTTATAAAAAATCGCCGAAAATAAATAAACTTAAAAACCAACAAGTTAAATTTATTTATAGGAAAGTCACCAAAAAAAGCTTGATATCATTGTTCAAGGTAGATTATTATACTGCGCTCTTTTTGACGCTGACGCAGATAAATATTCAAAAATATTCAAAATTTTTCAACTTAAACCTAACAAATAACGAGGGCTATTTTTTCAACTTAAACCTAACGAATAACAAGAGCAATTTTCCATGTCTTTATTAAATAGTCTTGGCGAAGAACAAATTTACAACTTTAAACACATCGGTAATTTCGGCTTATTTTCCTGTGGTAAGTCTTTTCCCGTGGAATACATTTTGGTAAGCCTCTCGTTAGCTGAATTGTTCCAACTGACTTTTGCCAGAGATGTCTATCCAGACAAGATCAATTTTGAGTTGCTGATGCAACGCGATATAGATGAGGAACGAGTACGCTTAGAAATGGAACCGTACTTAAATCCTAATGTCAACCAATTCACCGAAGGCGCAATCCAATCAAGAACAGTATACTTTCCCCCTTTACTGGCTGCCATGGTACCTACCAAAGGCAACGTTATGGAAAATTATTATACTGACGAAATCGGCGATATTGTGACCGTCAACACCAATGGGCAAAAAACCATTAAACACATTATCCGGGAATGGCGCGGTTTGTTTAAACTGACTTATTTAGCAAGCCATCAGCCGGACGCTTATCGACTTCAACTCGAAAGGCCTAATGAAATCACCGAAGTTGGGGTGCAGTGTGAACCGGTGCAACTCGAAATTTGTCTCGCGAGCGGCACCAAAAATGGCGTGAAACTGGTTATTATAGATGGGCAACATCGTCTCTTTACCTTGCAAAAAGTGCATGAAAAGTACCCGGATCGGCTTAAGAATATCCGCATGCCGGTTTGCATTCTTTTTACGCCTGATGCGACGCTGAAAAAGAATCAAGCTTATGCACCCGCACGAGTGCCCACAGTGCCCGAAGTCTTTCGCCGTTTGTTTGTTGATATCAATAGTACGGCTAAAGCAGTCAGTGGGCACTTTGATGTTCTTTTGTCTGATAACAGCATTTCTAGCCTCACTTGCCGCCTTTTTTGTGATTATGTGTTCCAACAACGCGGCAAAGAAGGATTAGCTGCGATTGAATGGAATATCAAGAGCAAAAGGGAGTCGAATCAAATTCTTCGCCCTTACACCCTCACCGGTGTTGGTATTCTCGGCAAAGCGCTAGATGACTGCATTGCACCTCGAAAATGGCTGATTAAATACTTGTTGAAGTTTGATGAAGTCGCAGACGCTTTAGAACTTGTGTCTGGTGAAAACGATGCGCCTTCGGATAGCCTCCAAATTCCGTGGCACAAGTTTTCCGTTAGCCAAAAAAGTCTCCTTGAGGCTCAGTTAGGAAAATACCTAGTCCCTTGCCTTGATTTGCTCTTGTTTGAAAGCAGCGAGTTTGCTAAGGCATTTGATATTTACAGTCGTCACTTGAATAAAATCAAAAGCTTAGCCACAAGTCAGCTACCTGAAGCCTTAGATGCACGGGCCGTTATGAATCATATTTTAGACGACATTCCCATTAATGAAGGGAAACAGTTTAAATCTGCGCGTGTCATTTACCGAAATTTTGAATCCGCTGTCAAACAAGAAAAATCCGAACAGGTTTCGACGCTTATCCAATACGCTTTATTCCAACGTGCTTTGTTTGATGCGTGGGCACAAGTACTGGAAATCGCTCGGTTGGAAGTGCCGGTGCCCTATCACGCCACCCAAGGATTTGTTAAATTACTGGAATTTGCATTTCGGGACAAGGGCGCGTTTTTTCATGTTGAGCAGCCATATATGCAACACATTGTTTTCTCTGGTAATCGGTTCTTTGTTCGGGAAGAGACTCGAAAAGTATTGGTGTGTTTAATCATCGCTCATTTAGCCAATGAATTTTATACTGAGCAAGTGCTAGGTGAAATGCATATCATAGATACTGGCGCGAAAAAACTCGCTCTCAATCTTCAAAACAAAGGGCAGACAGCCGTTTTTACAATGGCTAAATTATACGAAACGGCTATCAAAAGGCGTTTTTCGGCGAATTATCGGGTTGATTTTTCACTCAGCAGCCGCGAGCGAGATGAACTCATTGAAGCGGAAGAAGAGCATAAGCGTCACCGACAAGAAGTGAAAAAAGGAACACGACTTAAAACGGAAATATCACAACGGTTTGAACAGTTAGTGGAGAACTATGTGAAGGCTTCAGTTGATCCTGCCATGGCAGCCTTTAAAAACAACCTTTTTAAATTTAAAACGGATACTCTCCCGAAAAGGGGTAGCATCTAATGGCCTGTACGATAGACAAATAACAGACAAATTGTGTTCGTGCCTAAAGTTTTTACGCGCAAAAACATTTAAGCGCGAATGGTGAATTGTGAAGTATTAATATATTGTAACTGTATGGTTATTTGACTATTTTTAAATAATTTTTTTCAATGCTTCATTTCAACCGGTAAAGTTTTTGGACCAAAATCACCTGATTTTCACCACCCTAGCTGACAGGTGATAGGGTACGCTGAAGTAGAACATAATGGGGCGCAGGCTGGGTGTGTTAAATATGAGCCCTTTTTGTCACTTTTTTTTCACCCTATAGACGTTCAGAAAAATATTTAGGGCAAAACCGTAAAGCGTTGAAAAAACCTTGAAGGTTTCTAACTGATAGTTTGGATTTGTAGGGTGGGCAAGAAGCGGGCACCATAAACTCAATAAAATACCACCCTATTGAAGCCCGTTTGCCCACCATCTTGATTCAAAAATGGCATAAAAAATAACCCCTATTTAACACCCCAGGCGCAGGCGCAAACACAATGGGCTCACACAAAGGTACGTTGAAACCCATCGGTGGTGCGCGTGCAAGGTTAACGCACATTTGTTTCAGGGCAGCTTTAAAATAGCATCCCGATTGGTATAAGAACTCACCTTTTCCACCGCCTCAGTACGAGGTAACCAACAATAGTTGCTATGTTCAGTTGGGTTAAGTTGAATCGGTTGCCGCGCAGGTAAACAAAAGGTAAACACATATTCCGTGTTATGCGTCACCTCGGGGGCATAACGCGCTCGCCAAGGCGGTTTTATTTCAAAGCGGTTGGTTGACTGACAATCATGCAAACGTTCATCTGCGACTAACCGAGTTTCTTCCCACATTTCTCGCCTCGCTGCGTCGATGGGAGTTTCGTTCTCGCGCAAACTCCCGGTGACTGACTGCCAAAATGTTGGCACATCACAGCGTTGCATTAATAATACTTCGTCCGCCGCGGTGTAAATCACCACTAAAACTGATTCTGGGCGTTTGTAGTGCATCTTCAGTTTTTATCTCTTTGATGTTGAAACTTGGATTCCTGAGAATATTGTGATGTGAAAGTCAAATATAATCAATAATCGTGATGGACGTTTAAAGAAACTTTGGATATTTTCTGGTTTTGTTCATTTAAAAGCAAAATTTCTGAAACTCAATAGGAATAAATCCTTTCTTATAAATGGGTGTCACCTGCCACCCGCGCTGCTATGTATTTGATTTCTATGTACAGGACAAAAATGATAACATATTGATTTTAAATTTATTTCGTGATGCTATCGCTTTTTTGGCGATAGTATCACTTTTGCGAAATATTGATGCAATAACCACCAGCTTAGTAGGGTTGGCAACATTTTTTGGGTTGCCCACCATTTGATGGCCCTGTTGGTGGGCAAGAAAAAACTTTGCCCACCCTACAAAATACCTGAAAATTTTTAGCGAAGGTACTTACCACAGGTTCCACCCAGGGAACTTTAAATCATTTGCATATATAGGGAAATTATTTCATTACCATTCCTAAGATTTTTATATATTTCTGGTTTTGTTCATTTAAAAGCAAAATTTCTGAAACTCAATAGGAATAAATCCTTTCTTTTAAATCCCTTCTAAAATACAATCCTTGTCGTTATTGCTAAAAGTTTGAACCTAATTAAAGGAATCGCAAAATGGGAATTGATACCAGTGAGATGAAGTCTTTTTTAAAAGACAACTATTGTCCCTTTTCACGTCTTTCAGAGGCTGCACTTAAAAAAACTGGGGAAGTGCTACGCTTTTTTGAATTACGTCAAGGTGAAAAAATTGTAATTGGCGGTGCCAGCAATTTGGAGGATTACCTTTATTTGGTTAAAGGCCGTATTGAGGTGGAAAAAGGCAGTGAAATCAATCAGATGTCTATCAATCAAATGACCAAGCGGCCTTTTATTGTCGAGGTGGAACAAGGCAGTGATGTTAATAAGAGGTATGTCAATAAGATGACTGATCGGCCTTTCCTGTTTCCGCGCCTACCAGAAACGCTGAGCATTTCTGCCTTTGAAGATGCCATTGTTTGCCATGTAGACAATGAAGGACTTGATAATCTCCTTTCCTTTGATGAACTGTCCAGTAACGCAGCCTTTTTTGAAATTGAAAACGCTGAGGAAATCTTGCAGGCTATTCGGAATACTGCGACTTTCCGCAGTTTACCTATGGCTGCTTTGGAAGAGGCTGTCAGACGTATGCGTCAAGCTCATGTCACAAGCGGCACCGATGTGATACGGCAGGCAGAAAAAGGGGAGAGTTTTTATATTATTCTTGCTGGGCAGGCAGAAGTTTGGCGGCAGGGTAAGTATGACGATGAGCAAAAGAGGGTGAGTACCATGGGCCCGGGTGATGCGTTCGGGGAGGAAGCTTTGGTACTGGGCGGAAATCGCAATGCCACGGTACGCATGGTTTCAGATGGCACTTTGTTGACGATGAACCAACAGGATTTCAATGAGCTTATCTCCATGTCCATGATCCAAAGCGTGAATGCTGAGGTTGCTAAGGCGATGATAGACAGTGGTGATCAATTGCTGGATGTTCGTTATGAAGAGGAATATGAAGAACGATTTGTCCCCGGGTCAATTCTTATTCCATTGCCAGAGTTACGGAAACGTTATACGGAATTAGATAAGAAGAAACGGTACTTGGTCACCTGTGCGGCTGGTAAACGTGCGGCTGTTGCTGCCCTTTTGCTCAAACAACGTCACTTTGAAGTTACCACCATTGAAGGGGGTATGCGTGATTGGCCGTTTGAAACCCAGAAGAACATGGAAATTGAGCTTATCCTGTTTGATTTTTGTCCTTACGCGCAGCGCGCTCTGATTACCATGTTATATAACGGCAACCCGCACACACTGACGGTTATCGATCCAGAGAATTTGCCGCCATGGTTTGATCAGGTTTCTCCGCTGGGGAAAGTCCCTATACTTCGTGTTGATGGTAAAGATACCATTTTTGAGTCTTCAGTCATCAACGATTACTTGAATCAAATCTCTTCGCATCGTTTATTACCCAAAAATCCGCTCCGAAAGACGCAGTGTCGTAGTTGGATTGAATTTGGTTCTGCTTGTTTGTCAAATGTGACAGGTATGATAAAAGCCGCAACTGCCGAAAAATTTTACGAGGTACGGGATGATTTTATGAAAAATCTGCGGATTTTGGAGGCGCAAGTGGATAAACAGGGCCCATATTTTAATGGTGAACAATTCACGTTGGTGGATTCTACTTACGCACCGCTTTTTTTGCGTATGAAACATCTATTTG
>Ga0164315_10002430_pt1 | contig 14262 bp, 8 predicted proteins | sample GuaBasSedimGuay6_FD_113737 | JGI IMG/M metagenome (GOLD analysis project Ga0164315, IMG submission 113737) | Subseafloor sediment microbial communities from Guaymas Basin, Gulf of California, Mexico - Guay6, Core 4569-2, 0-3 cm | ecosystem: Environmental > Aquatic > Marine > Hydrothermal vents >... | reverse complement strand
CGCCAGCACGACCGCATTTTTCGCACCCGCACTGCCGATGGCAACGGTGGCGACAGGAACGCCAGGGGGCATCTGGACTATGGAAAGAAGAGCGTCGACACCGGCCAACGGTCCGGACGCCACCGGCACACCGATGACCGGACGGGCGGTGAGACTCGCCACCACCCCGGGCAGATGGGCCGCCATGCCGGCCACCGATACATAGATTTCGGCGCCATCCTTTTCCGTCTTTTTCACGATGCGCTTCAACTTGTCGGGCTGCCGGTGGGCCGAAGCTATCTCCACCAGGTAGGGCAGTCCGAACCTGTCCAGCAGGGGCAGCATCTTTTCGATGACGGGCAGATCACTGGCGCTGCCCAGCAGGACCACGACCCTGGGGGCCGGGGCCGATCCGGCGCGGGAACCCTTCTTCGTGTCAACCACGACTTTCCCCTCCGATGACGGCAATATCCCGCCGGTAGATCAATCCTTCGAAATGTGTCTCGTTCAACAGGTCATAGGCCGCCTGCCTGGCCTCCGCAAGGCTGTCCCCTGTTCCCACCGACCCGAGGACCCTGCCCCCGGATGTCACCAGGCCCAGTTCGGAGTAGGCCGTGCCGGCATGGATGATCCAGCGGTCACCTTCGTCAGGCTCGGGCAGTTCAATGGCCTTGCCCTTGACGTATTTTCCGGGATAGCCGTCCGAAGCGCCCACCACCACGACACAGTGCTTGTTCCAGTCGGTCATGCCGGCCCCCGGCCAGTCACCGGGACCGCTTGCTCCTGCGCCGGACAGTCCCTGGAGATAGCCTCCCAGCTTGCCTGCTGCCGTGCTGGAACAGAGTTCGAGGAAGTCTCCCTGGAGCAGAGGCAAAACGACCTGGGTTTCAGGATCCCCGAAGCGGCAGTTGAACTCCAGCACCTGGGGACCGGACTTGGTCAACATCAGACCTGCGTAGAGAACTCCGCGATAGGGAATGTCCCGGCGACGCAATTCCGCCAGGACGGGCAGGATGATACGCGTGTCGATTTCCGCGTGGAGATCCGGCGGCAGATCCACCGGAGCAAAGGCACCCATGCCACCGGTGTTGGGTCCCGTATCCTTTTCACCGATGCGCTTGTGATCCCGGCTGGGAGCAAGCATGCAATAGGACTGGCCGTCGGTAACGACCAGCACCGAAAGCTCGGGACCGAAAATGCAGTCTTCTATCAGGATACGCAGACCGGCTCCCCCGAATCGCTGATTGTCCAGGCATTCCCTGATGAAGGACTCGGCTTCTTCGCGGTTCGAACAGACCGCCACACCCTTGCCCTGGGCGGCCCCGCAGGCCTTGATGACGACCGGCAGATCGGTGTTGTCCAGGTGCTTGAGAGCGGCCCGGGAACTGCTGAAGGCGTGATGGTGGGGGGTGGGAACTCCCGCGGAGGCCAGGACTTCCTTGGCGAACTCCTTGTCGCCCTCGAGCCGGGCTCCCTGGGCGCCCGGGCCGAAAACCGCGAAACCCGCCTTGTGCAGGTGATCGGCCAGGCCCGCGATCAGGGGATCCTCCGGGCCGATGATCACAAGGTCGATGGCCTCACGAAGGCAAAACCCCACGATATCGTCAGGAACAAGGGGATCGAGATCCAGGTTCTGAGCCAGGACCGACGTCCCGGGGTTGCCCGGGGTGGCGAAGATGACCGGATCGGCGGGCGACTGGGCGAGCTGCCGGACGATGGCGTGCTCGCGCCCCCCGGCGCCGATGACGAGAACTTTCCTGCCCATTTGGGATTCCTCCTCCTTGGAAAGGCCTGATGACTGCTGCAATTCCACGCTGTTTCCTGGAATTTACCTCAAGAGGCGCGACCGGACAACGGGAATCAGGCGGGAATGATCGTGGTTCCCCGGTCCCCGGTCAGGGCCGCCAGGATATGTTCCGGAGAGGTGATGACGACCGACTGCCCTCCGCTGGCGAGGAAGGAGACGGCGGATTCGATCTTCGGCCCCATGCTGCCGGGCGGGAACTCTCCTTCGGCCAGCAGGTTCCTGGCCTCATCCAGGGTCATCACGTCGAGAGCTTTTTCGTCCGGCTGACCGAAGCGGACACAGACCTTTTCCACCTGGGTGACGATGATCAGCACTTCGGCGCCGATCAATCCGCCCAGAAGAGCGCTGGCCCGGTCCTTGTCGATCACCGCGTCGACTCCCTCCAGAAGGCCGTCGTCGTTCCGGATGACAGGCACCCCTCCTCCCCCCGTGGCGATGGTCAGCACTCCGGCTTCGACCAGGGTCCGGATGGCCTCCCACTCGATGACCTCTCGAGGAGCCGGACTGGGCACGACCCGTCGCCAGCCGCGGCCCGCGTCCCTGACGATGGTCCACCCGTTCTCGTCGCGCAGAAGCCTGGCCTGTTCCTCGTCATAGAAAGGTCCGATGGGCTTGACCGGTTCGGCAAAGGCCGGATCGCCGCGGTCCACCAGCACCTGCGTGACGACCGTGGCCACCGGGATACTGAGACCGAGCACGGACAGGGCGTTCTGCAGGGATTGCTGGAGCATGAAGCCGAGTCCGCCCTGACTGTCGGCACCGCAGACGAACATCGGCATGACGGGAATGCCGTGTACGGACATGCCGGCATCATTGCGCAACACGATGTTGCCGACCACCGGGCCGTTGCCGTGGGTCATCACCACCTGGTTGCCATCGGCCGCCAGGCGGGCGACCTGTTTCATGGTTTGGCGCGTGATGGCCATCTGCTGTTCGTAGGTCCCCTCCATCCCCGCTGGAATGATCGCGTTGCCCCCCAGGGCTATGACGAGCCTGCGGCCCCCTTTGGAACCTCCGCTAGCCGCCATTGCGGACCGTCGCGGCAAAGTCCGCGAAACGCTCCAACGCCTTGCGGATGTTGTCCTGGCTGTTGGCATAACTGAAGCGCAGGTATCCCTCGCCGAAGGCCCCGAAAGAGGTCCCCGCCAGGGCGGCCACCCCGAACTCGTCCAGCAGGCGCACTTCGACTTCCTTGCTGGTCAATCCCAGCCCGGTGATGTTCGGAAAGACGTAGAACGCCCCGCGAGGTTTCTTGCAGGTGATGCCCTCGATGGCGTTCAGACCATCGACCAGCAGATCGCGGCGCACCTTGAACTCCGCCACCATGGCCTCGGCCTCGTCCTGGGGACCGGTCAGGGCTTCGGCGCCGGCGATCTGGGTGAAGGCCGCCGTGCAGCTGGTGCAGTTGGTCTGGAGCTTGGCCACCGCCGCAGCCAGTTCGACCGGCATGATCCCGTACCCCAGCCGCCAACCCGTCATGGCGTACGTCTTGGAATGCCCTTCCAGGATGATGGTGCGTTCCAGCATGCCCGGTCTTGTCGAGATCGAGTCATGCGTTCCCTCGTAGATGATCTTGCTGTAGATCTCATCGCTGAGTACCCAGAAATCATGTTTGACCGCCAGCTCCGCGATGGCGTCCAGGTCGTCGGAACTGAGCATCCCGCCGGTGGGGTTCTGGGGTGAATTGATGATCAGCAGTTTTGTCCTGTCGCTGGCAGCGGCGCGGAGGTCCTCGATGTCGAAGGAGAAATCCTTCTCCTCGGCCAGCTTCAGGGGGACCGCCTTGCCCTCCAGGAAATTGATCACCGATTCATAGATGGGGAAACCCGGATTGGGGTAGATGACCTCGTCGCCGGGATCGACCAGGGCGGTCAACGGGAAATAGATGATGGGCTTGCCGCCGGGCACGATCACCACGTTGTCGGGACCGACATCGATACCGCGGTCGCGAGCGATGTGTTCGGCAAAGACCTTCCGCACATCGGGCATGCCGGCGGCGGGGCCATAATGGGTGTAGCCGGAACGTAAAGCTTCCACAGCCTTGTCGATGATGTTCCGAGGCGTATCGAAATCGGGTTCCCCGATTTCCAGGTGAACAATGTCACGACCCTCGGCCTCCAGGGCCTTGGCCCTTGCCAGCACCTCGAACGCGGTCTCGGTGCCCAGTCTTTCCATACGCTTGGCCAGCATGACGTACTCCCTTGTGATCTTGGGAAAACTGAAATGGGACGGGCCGATTCACCGTTCCCGATTCTGCCAAACGTATGATTAAGAAAGGGTCAAGTCAACCGGATCAGGTCAGGGTTTGCAGGTATTTTTTCACTTCCCGGCCCACTTCCTTGCGGATGCCGGTCTTGTCCATGGCCATCCGTTTGAGATCAACCTTGGATACGAATTTAACATGCATGAATTTCCGCAAGGTGTTGATGGGCAGGTTGACCGGGCTCTGCAGGCAGGCCAGGGCAACGCCGCGGTTGGCGAAACCCGTGTGGAGGATCCGAACCCGGGCGATGGTTTCGATGACAAGGGGATTGCGTGTGCGTTTGACCACATCCTCGACCAGGCCCGGAATGGCCACGATCCTGGGATTGCGCAGGAAACCCAGCAGGACGCTTACCGATTGGATGTTCGTCAATACAAGGTGCTTCAACTCGGTAACGGAGGCGTCATTGAGGTCGATTTTCCCTTTGTCCTCGACCACCGGATCAGACCCGGACTGGATATCTTTCGCCCAGGACAGGATCTCGTCGATCTCCTGGTCCTCGGTCAGGTCACAGGCCGCCGAAGGAAAATCATGTTCCAGGAATGCTCCACCTTCGGGAATGGCGATCACCAGGTGTTCGTCCCGGATCTTCACTCCCGACAGTTCCGCGGCCGCTTTTCCCATCCCGCTTTCCGCAATCTCCAGGATATCCTCGCAGACCTTCGGAAAACCTGCAGGCAGAGGCAGATGATATTCGGTCTCATTGCCGTCGGTCGGAAAATGTGACTGGACAAGATTGGCCGCGGTGATCAGATCGAGTTCTACCCCGGGCACCCCGAGCAGGGTCAACCTTCCTGCCAGTGCCTGCAACTGCTTCAGACAATGGGCCATGACCGGAACCCGGACCGGGTGTTGGGACAATCCCTCGAACAGCCCGGCCAGCGGGGCGAGTCCGGGATCAGCGGCCAGCACCTCACGCAGGGCGGCCCGGTCACCATCCTCCAGTACATCCAGGGATCGCGACAGGGGCCTGTGGAATTCCGTGCCCTGACATCCTTCCTCTATCCAGGTGATCATCTGCCGCAGATCACGTATTTCCGCGTCTGCCATGCCAAGCAGAGGTAGAACCCTGCTGATGGCGACCACCCGGAACGGATTGATGCTTCCGGCCAGGTGGCTGATGCGTTCCTGCCAGGCATCGACTTCAAGGCGCAGGAGATCCACCAGCAGTTTCCGGTCTTCGGATTCGAATTCATCGCCCAGGGAAAGTCGGGCCAGCAGAAGTTGCAGGCTGTCCTGCAGCGCAGGCCAGGGGGGCTCCATGCCGGGGCGAAGTATCGAAGAGTCGGAATCCGGACCGGGATCCTGGCTCAGGTCCGCGCAGCGGTGCGCCAGGTCATCGAGCCGCTGCAGCCAATCCTGATGGATGTTGCCCGGATCATCGCCGTCGGTTCGGATACGGAAATTCAGACGGCGTGAGGAAGTGAACCGTTCCACACGGGGCATGAGACGGTCGCCGGGAGTGGAGACATCGACAAAGGCCGCCAAAAGACGGGCCCCGGCCGGATCGCCCCGGGCTGCAAGGTATTGAATACCTGTAAGATATTCCTTTGCAATTTTTTGCCCCATGATCTTTCGAAGGAACATGAACAGGCTTTCCGCCCGGGAAGCCACTTCCGCATCGGCAAAGGCAAGGGCCTGAAGTCCCTCCAGGATGGATGGGTCCGGCTCCTGCGTCAGTGAAGCGCCAGAAGAATCCCAAGGAAGTTTCAGATCCGCAATCGCCACCGGGAATCCTTGCTGGCTGATATACCCATGCCCGCGATGACCTCTCTGGGAAGTCCACCGGTCCATTCCGCATATTCGTTATCGGCCAATCCTTTACATGATTTACCACGTGTTCCTGTCCTACCATCGGACTCCAGCTTCCACCCAAACGGTTCCGACGGTCCTTTCCCCACCTGAGGGTTCGGGTTGTCGCAACGACCCGGCCGCCTGAACCCTCGCGCCGCGGCCAACCCATTCAAGGCCCAGAACGGTTTCGGATCGCCATCGGCCCCAGTGTCTGGGCAGCACAAATCCTGCCAGGGGACTGATGGCGCTGACCAGGTCCACCGGGTCACCCCAGGCAGTCACCCACCCCCCCCGCAGTTTCCATGTCTGGCCAGCTCGATACCTTCCCGTCAAACTGATCAGACTCCGGCGCCCGTTTCCAATCTCCTTGTCCAGTCCGTAGGACCGGATCAACAGGCGGCCCCCGAACCGGGGACGTTCAAGAACGACCTGGGCCGAGATGATGGTCCGGCGTTGGGACGCCTCGAGGCGGGGCGGCTGCCAGGGATACCGTTGCGACCAATGCCATGCCCTGAGATCGGTGCTGCGGTAGCGGACCGCCAGATCGATCCGCGGTGACATTCTTTTCCCGGCCTGTAAGTCGATCAGGGTTTTCCCCTTCCTGCTGCGCGCGCCCCCCCTGTCCAGGTTCCGCCCCAGATGCACCATGGCCCGCAGGGTGAATCCCGATCTTGTGCGGGTGAATCCCCGCACTGCCAGGCCCCGGCCATCCCAGCCGGGAAGCACGGCGGGGCGGCTGGCCAGGCCGGGCGCCCCGGCCAGATCGGCATACGCCAGCTGTCCCTCCAGCCCCGTCCCGCCAGGGGATTTCCACCCCATGTGCAGGATCACTGCTGTGGTGGCCGGTATTCCGGGCGCGATCTTCCAGACCAGGGTTTCGAAACTTCCGAAAAGGGGATTCCTTTTGAACCCGCCGGCCAGGCTGACGCCTCTGGCCGGATCACCCGCCAGGCCGGCGACCGATATCCTCCAGTCCTGTCGGTGGCTGCCCAGCTGGACAACACTTGTCCGTGCATCCGGGACATCGGTCGAATTTCCCGGTCTGCCGTTCATGAACCGCAAGCTCCAGTTCCGGTGCCTGGCCCTGCCGGCGAATCCGGACAGGGATCGAGAATCCGTGGTTCCGAGCCAGGTCACCAATCGCTCTGCTCTCGGGGAGAATCCCATGTCCGCCGCCAGGGATGAACCACGACCCGGAGCCCCGATAAGCAGTCCGTGACCCTGGGCCAGCCCCAGTTCACCCACCCGCAGCTCGACCGATTCTCCCCCTGCTTCGACGGTTCCCGTGGTTTCCCGCAGCCCGGAACGGTATTCCCGGATCCTGGCCCGAATTCTGAGCAAGCGTGTTTCCAGGGCGAATTTCCCGTAATGATCCAATCCTTCGTATTGGAAATGCCCCACCCTGACCTGGACCGACCCATGGACCGAAAAGGGGAACCCGGGCCAGCGTCCGGGTGATTTCTCATTTTCCGCCTCATCCAGAAACCTGGCCAGCTCCTCCCTTGTCGGAGGGACCCCTGCGTCGGAAAGGACCTGCAGGGCCTCTTCGACCTCTTCAGTGATTTCCTGCGCCACTGACGTGGCGGAAATGATCACCGTCAAGACCACCACCAGCCGGATTGTCAGTCCACCGGTCACCAGATGGAGGCGCAGGGATCCCCGCCGCCCAGATGGAACCGGTGGGTGACCCCCAGTGCGGGATGGACGAGATGGGAAGTGTGAAACCAGAAACCGCCAAGCCGGGCCACCAGGGTGCCGCCCAGACTCCCTGTTTCCGGGTCAGCCCGGAAGCCCAGTCCCAGGCGGGACGTCAAGCGGCCCAGGATATCCATGGACAGGACCGGGACTCCGTCACCTCGTTGATCCATTCTCAGGGCCAACCCCCACCCGGGGGGAAAGAACTTGAATTCGGCGAGGGTTCGCCTGCCCGCCCGACCATGCCAGCCGGGCAGGTTTCCCGGATGAATCCAGACGGCGACCTCCCCCCTGAAAAGGGACCCCATTGGAAATGAAACCCTGCCTTCGAGGCCGGTTTCAAAACTGGTGGCGACCCGCTCCCCGGTCACCAACCAGCTTCGCCCGCGCAACCGGATCCCCACCTGGGGATTCCCACCCAGACGCAAGCGCAAGGCACCCGTTTCTTCGACCATCAATGATTCTCCGAGATGCTCCCATGAAACCGCCAGGGACCAGGGCAATGGTCCCGCTCTCTGGACGATCCCGCATTCGATCGACTTCAACGGCAGGTCATTCATGGAAAACAGATGACCCTGACCGGCTCCGACCCAAAGTCCCCACCCGCTTCCGTGTTTCGGTTCGTGATTCACCTCTTCGGTCACCAGGTCCCGTGTCCCGGCGGGCCCCAGGATGAATTCCATGTCCCGGGGATTCAGCAGCCAGCCATCGGCAAAATCCCGGAGACCTTCTCCGGACACCACCGATGGATCTGAAACGCAGAGAAGAATCATCACCAGGACAACCAGGACGTGATGGGAATCCGGCAGCGGCCAATACGGATCCGTCATCGGATCACCATGAGGATTTTTTCCCGGGCCAGACTGTTGAAATGCCGGTCCAGGACTTCCAACAGCACCACGTATCCTCCCGGCCCCGCCGGCCGGCCCTGGTCATCCCTGCCGTCCCACATCAGGTCGCGAGGACCCGCACCCAGGTTTTCCCCACCCAGATCCCGCACCAGTCGGCCCCACAGGTCGAAAACGCGAAGATCCCACCCCGCCTGTTGCTCCGTCAGCTTGAACAGGAAATGGACGGTGGTGATACCGGCGGCCGGATAAAGAATGCGCGGTTGGACCGTGAATCCCGACTGGACGAGACCGGTCGCAGCAACACTGTTGGCACATCCAGGGGTCGACCCGACCCGGGCTGTACAGGGAGCCCAGTTGGATGTTCCCGGATTTCGGGGGACCGGCGCGAGCCTTTCCAGGGACAGACCCGGATCGCTCTGTCCGCCGATCAGGGAACCCTCACCGCCGATGGTCAGGTGATCGATCACGTCGCCGAATACATTGGCCAGATAGAGACGGTCAGCAAAATCCCGGTCCGCCGTGGGTGTGTTGTTCAGGGTGGGCCAACCCGCCAGATTGACCTGGCGGGCAATGGCCAGCTCGGGCGGACATGCGGTGACCGCACCATGCGCCCGGTTCTCCAGATGCCACCCGGCCAGGGCGAGAGAATCCTGGGCCAGAACCAGCAATTCACCCGGGGCCATCCTGAGCTCGGGAAGCGGCCGCCAGGATCCGTCCTCGTCGCGCAGGAGGTGTCCGGCCAGATCCACTTCCTGGTTTCCCGCTACCGAAATTTCAACCCATTCCCCCTGCCCCTGCCTGGGAACGGCAAGCACTTCGTTGAGGATCAGGTTTCCCGGCCCCACCTGGAGCGAAGCCGGGTGCAGGATCAGGGTGTCCTGGTTCGCCGGATGTGGCACGAGGACCTCGATAGGCAGAAGTCCTCCGATCAGTGGACGGAAAATCCAGCTTATCATCCGCTCCTGGCCAGCTGGAAGCTGGTCCAGCAGGGAGGCATGATCCTCGCCCCCTACCCTGAGAAGGATGGCCCGGGTGGGAAAGGTTTCGGTCCCGTTGTTGAGGATCTCGAGGGTGAATTGAACCCGCATGGACAGACGGTCCACCGATGGAGGATCCAACTGGCAGGCAATCACCGCCAGGGAGAATGGCAGAAAATTGGGTGCACCGGGTGTGGGCTCGGCCAGGACAAAATCCGTATGGTTGTTTCCCGTGTCCCGGCCGTCGGGTCGCCGGGACAAGGATTGACCGGGAGCGATGTCCGCCGGATAAGTTTCCATCATCGCCTGGTCCGTGAGTGGTCCGTACCCCACCAGATCCAGAACCGCCTCGCCTCGAACCAGGCGTATGGCATCAGGACCGTTTTGAAGTCCGAGATACACCTCTGCCTGCCCGGCCGGTTCACCCAACCAGTTCCTGTCCACGATGAGGTATCTCAGACCTGGCCCCAGCCAGAGGCCATCGCCCCCCGTCCAGCGGTTGGTCCAGACTGCACCGACGGCCCCGTTGGCGAATTGCAGCGCCACTCCGGCCAGGGGTTCTACCTCGGGGCCCGTGTTCAACAATTCCACAAATTCGCGGCCGCCGTCGCTGCCTTCCGGATCAGGGAGGAATTCGTTGATGACCAGAGACGCCCAGACAGCGTGAGGCAAGGAGATCAGAGCCAGGGTGGCCATGCACTGGGAAAGCCGTTGGAGGCTCGATACGGCAATCTGAGGGATCCCAGGGGCCTTTTGAGAGGGGTCCATGGGGACCGCGCATTCCGGGAGGAATGATCGGAAAGATTAGGGCTGAAACTACCGGTTCAACCAGGGAAAGAAAAAAATTACAGCAGGCCGTGCCGGCGCCTGAGGAACCATTCCAGGCCCAGGAGCAGGGTCACCAGTCCGAGGAAAGGCCAGCCTGACCAGAAATCCAAACGGTTCCTGCGGGCCACCTCTTCCCCACTCCAATCCTGGGTCAAAAGATCGTCGATCAGCTCCGCCCGGGCGCCGGGTGAAGCGGCCATGGCGAAATCACCGCGGCCCCTGGCCGCCATCTGGACCAGGCGCCGACGATCCATCCGCACCTGTGTGGCCTCGATGGAATGGCCGGTAACCACCAGACTCTCCACCCTGCCTGTGACCGGTGGATCGCCCTCGCCCACCAACTGGACGGAATACCGTCCGGGCGGCAGGGGCGGCAGCACGACTTCGGCGAACCCGGACGCCCCATCCCTGCGGGACAGGGCAAAAGTCCTGACCCGGCTGGAATCAGCTCCAGAAACATCATGACGCAGCTGGAGTGACAGTTTCTGGTCCACCACGGGGCGTCCCCTCATGTCCCGCCATTGGGCCGCCAATTTGATCCTTTCCCCCTCCTGGAAAACGTTCTGCCGGCCCGTGAACACCAGACCGGAATTCTCCTCGCCGGTCGAAGTCCAGACCAGGAGGTTCCGCAACAGGCGTCGTCCGGGGGAATCGCTGCCGCCGGACACCGGCCCGGATGAAGCGGTGTTCCCGTGGGTGGGATCCCAAAAGGCCAATTCCCAGAGATTGCGTCCGCCGAACCACGCCATCCGTCCGGCACCCAATCCATCGATGACCAGCAGGGGCAGATCGGCACTGCCGGCGGCATTTTCCCGTCGACGACCCATCATGAGTACGGTTGCCCCGGACCTGGCCCCGGTCGCAACCATCCGTCGCAAGGGAGGCAGGGTCACCAACCCCGTCCCCGACATCATGGCCCCCGCCTCCTGCAGGCCCTCCAGGATTGGATGCCCCGCCTGCGAGGAGGCCACCGTGGCGAAAAGAGGACCATTGATCCAGCGCCAGCCGCTGACCTGCACCGGCAACAAACCCGCCAAGGAGGACGGCGGAGCAACCAGGCCCTGCCCTCCGGCAGGGTCCGCTCCGGGAATTACCAGGAGCCCCAATCCGCCTTCAACCGCTGCCCGCAGCGGCCGCCAATCCTGGCCCGTCAGGGCTCCGGTCCAGTCGGAAATGATGACTCCGTCCCAGGCGGCCCAGTCGGCCGCCTCGACAGAAGCGACCCAGGGCTTCATGCTGTCAGCAAAAACCAGACCGTCCGCTGAGGGATAGACCACCTCGAGCTGGATTCTTTCCTCGCTTTCGGCCGCCTGGACCAGGAAACGCACATCCCAGCCCGGTGATCCGGTCAACAGGAGCAGTCGGGATCTCTCCTTGCGCACGTCAATGGCCAGAGACGCCCTGTTGTTGTCGAGGAAACGTTCGTTGTCCAGGGGTGAGACCTCCAGGCGGTATACCTGAAGCCCGCTTTTAGCAGGTTTGAAACCCAGGGAAACGGCCACGACCCGGCCGGCGACCGGCACGGTCGTCTCGGCCACCACCCCTTCATCACCCACCAGGCGGGCCTGAAGGGAAGAGCCGACCGACCCCGTGGGAAAGCGATGATCCACCGAGAATTCGACCAGCACCTCGTCACCTTCATAAGCCGTGTCGGGATAGCGCAGGTCCTTGATGATGCGATCCGCTGTGCCCTGGGGATCCCCCACACCGACCACCCGGAGGTCAATGGCCGCCTCCGCTCCCTGAACCCCAACCCGGCCGCCCGAGCCGTCGGCATCCGTGTGGCGGCTGACCGCCGCGGGACCCCGGGTCTCCTGGCCGTCACTGATCAGGATCATGGTTCGGACCGAACGGCCGGCCAACCGGTCCCGCCCCTGACGCAAAAGTTTAACCAGATCGGTGCCATGGCTGGTCGGAGGGGGAATGACCGCGTCGTCCAACCGGAACTCGCGAACGGGATCCAGACCGTTGCCCCGCAAAAAGACAACGTCCACCGGAGGCTGGTGCCGGGAGAAAACCGAATCCAGCGCCGAGGCCCAGGCCAAGGCGCCTTCCCATCTACTGACCGGTTCGCCACCCCCTGACTGTGCCGGGTCATCGTTGTCGCGAATCGCCATGCTGCCTGAATCCTCCAGCACCACCACTAGACCAGCCGGAACACGTTCACTCCGCAACAAGGAAAAAACCGGACCGGCGATGGCGGCCACCAGCAGTATGAAGACAGCCGAACGCAGGACCCTGAGGATCCTGAGCAACCGGACCGGCGGTCGGGGAATGGTCCGGTCGTAGGCCCGCAGGGTCCACAAGACAGCCCCTGCTGCTACAATGAGCAACAGGGGCCACATCCAGGCGGGGGTTGACCAATGGACTCCCACCGGCCGCTACTTTCCGGCTTCGAGTTTTTCCTGGACCACGACCTGCGCCGCCGCCAACCGGGCGATGGGCACCCGGAAGGGGGAACAGCTCACGTAATCCAGGCCGATCTTGTGGCAGAAGGCCACCGAACTGGGGTCACCCCCGTGCTCGCCACAGATACCGAGGTGGAGATCCGGATTGGTCTGCCGGCCCTTGACGCAGGCCATCTCCACCAATTGGCCCACACCGGTTTGATCCAGCTGCTGGAAGGGGTCGCTGACCAGAATGCCCTGCCGGATATATTCGGGCAGGAACGATCCCGCGTCGTCACGGCTGTACCCGAAGGTCATCTGGGTCAGATCGTTGGTGCCGAAGCTGAAGAAGTCCGCGACCTCGGCCATCCGGTCGGCCATCAGGGCGGCCCGGGGGATCTCGATCATGGTGCCGACCAGATAATCTACCTTCTGGTCCATCTGCTCCATGACCTCCTCGGCCACCCGGATACTCATCTTCCGCAGGTCGCCCAGTTCGCGCTGGGTGCCGGTCAGCGGAATCATGATTTCCGGCTGGACGTCCACCCCCTCCTTCTTCACCACGATGGCCGCGGCGATGATGGCCTCGACCTGCATCTCGTAGATCTCGGGATAGGTCAGGCCAAGCCGGCAACCCCGGTGACCCAGCATGGGATTACTCTCGTGGAGGGATTCCACCTTCCGCTGGATGGTCTCCAGCGGCACACCCATCTCCTTGGCCAGGGCCTCCTTTTCCTCCAGTTCGTGGGGCAGGAATTCGTGCAGCGGAGGATCCAAAAGCCTGATGGTCACCGGCAGTCCGTCCATTGCCCGGAAAATCCCCTCGAAATCTTCCTGCTGCATCGGCTTGATCTTGACCAGGGCGGTGCGACGGGCCTCCACATCCTCGGCCAGGATCATCTCACGCATCTTCATGATGCGGTCCTCGCCGAAGAACATGTGCTCGGTCCGGGTCAGCCCGATGCCCTGGGCGCCGAATTCGATGGCCTGGCGGGCGTCGTGAGGCGTGTCGGCGTTGGTCCGCACCTTCAGGCGCCTGACCTGGTCGGCCCAGCCCATGACCTTCTTCAGGTTGGGATCGTCCAGATGCGGCGGTACCAGCGGCGGGGCGCCCGCGATCACGGAACCATCGGTTCCGTTGATCGTGACAATGTCCCCCGTTTTGAAGGACCGCCCGCCGATGGTCATCTCGCCCTTGGCGACATCGACGAACAGGTCACCGCAACCAGCGACACAGGGTTTTCCCATGCCGCGTGCCACCACGGCAGCGTGGCTCGTCATCCCGCCCCGGCTGGTCAGGATCCCCTGGGCCACGTTCATGCCGGCGATGTCCTCGGGACTCGTTTCCCGGCGCACGAGCAGGACCTTGCGACCCTCCTCGGTGGCGATAACGGCATCCTCGGCACTGAAGACGATCTCCCCCTGGGCTCCGCCCGGGGAAGCAGGTAACCCGACGCCAAGAACCTCTATCTGGGCCTCGGGATCGATCTGGTCGTGGAGCAGCTGGTCCAGATGATCCGGTTCGACCAGCAACAAGGCTTCGTCGGTGGTCACCAGTCCCTCGGCCTGCATCTCGGCGGCGATGCGAATGGCCGACACGCCGGTTCGTTTGCCGTGACGGGTCTGCAGCATCCACAGCCGGCCGTCCAGGATCGTGAACTCCACATCCTGCATGTTTTTG
>Ga0164315_10002429_pt1 | contig 14267 bp, 9 predicted proteins | sample GuaBasSedimGuay6_FD_113737 | JGI IMG/M metagenome (GOLD analysis project Ga0164315, IMG submission 113737) | Subseafloor sediment microbial communities from Guaymas Basin, Gulf of California, Mexico - Guay6, Core 4569-2, 0-3 cm | ecosystem: Environmental > Aquatic > Marine > Hydrothermal vents >... | reverse complement strand
CGGCTCACCATGATCCGTAGTTTTGGCTGGGCCTTTTTGCACCACGGTGTGGGACGCGGGGCGCTCTTTGTCTTTTTTCTCGCCTTACCGTGGCTGATGGGCGCAGAAGACGTCGGGCGCCTGACCTTCACCTACACACTGCTCCTGTTGATCCTCCAGCCACTCCTGGACACCGCGGTCGGTACGATCGTTGTCAAATACACCGCTCGAGAAGTCCTGCCGAGGGTGCGCCATGTGCTGAGATTCCTCGGCAAGGCTCTTCTCTTTGCTGCCGCCTCCATCGCCGCGGCAAGCGTACTGATCCCTGGACAATTTCCCGTCTTGCCCCTGTTGGGCGCCGCCGTCCTGTGCTCAATCAGCCTCAACGCCGTCTTCGCCTGGCGCCGAGGCCTGGGGGACTTTCGGATGGAGGGCATCGTCGGGACTGCCCACAAGGTCATGGTTGTGCTCGCCCTGGCACTCCTTGCATCGAGCGGCTTGACCGGTCCGGCCGCAGCGGCAACGGCCATGCTTGTCGGCATCATCGGGGCCTGGGCTTTGGCAGGGATCACTTTCAGGACACCCCTTCGACAGTTCAGCCGCCTGATGACTTCGGCACCCTGTGACGACACCTCAACGACCGATTTGCTTCGCGAAGGCATCGTACTTGGCGCAGTCGGGGTTGTCGGCCTGCTGTACCTGAGGATCGACGTTGTCATGCTGGGCCTGCTGAATGGAGACGCCGAGGTCGGCCTTTATTTCACTGCGGCCCGGGTACTGGAGGCCTCGTTCATCGTGCCGCATATCGTCATGCTGGTGATTTTCCCGCTTCTGGCCAAATCCAACGATGTCCAACACCTCTTGAGGCGGACCATAGTTGGACTGGGTCTGTCGGGTGTTCTTGCTGCCCTTGCCCTTGCCGGCGCCGGCCGATGGGTCGTGCCACAGATCTACGGCGCCGACTGGGCTCGTACGGGCGACATTCTCGTCCTGCTCAGCCTCGCCGCCCCGGCGGTCTTCCTGGGCTACTGTCTGACCCAGGCCCTGGTCGCACACGATCTCCAGGAGCGGTATCTCGTCGTTGCATTGATCGGCCTGATCCTCAACATCGGCCTCAACCTGTTTTTGATTCCACAATTCGGCGGCATGGGCGCCGCCGGAGCGACTGTCATCACCGAAATCGTTGTCACTGCGGGGGCGGGTGCGGCCCTTTTTTTGAGAGACCGTTCCTGAGCGAAGCCGCCACGATCTGCGCCAAGAGTTCGGACCCTTCCGGTGTCAGATGAGGATCGTTGGTTGAGTAGAGCTGGATGCCCTTTCGTTCCGCCCGCTGCATGGCCGGCAAGGCGTCGACAACGCGAATGGAAGACTGACCCTTGACGGCCTCTCGCACCCTGGCAACGAAAGGAACCGGCGAGCGGGCCAGGATGTCTGCATCGGACCACCGGGCGCCCATTGCAGCGAAACGCTCAAGGTAGATTGGGGCGACCTGCACACAATGGGGAACGACCAGAATTACCAGGTCTGCCTCATTCACTCGGCATCGCTCCACCAGAAGTCTCAGGCCCCTCCGGTACTGCCGCCATGCAGCCTCCATCGCGTCACCTTCAACCAGAATCTGTCGTTCAACATGGTTGGGATCCAATCGTGAGAGCCACCGGTCTCTCGGTGAATAGTTATCAACCGCAAAGGGGGCGGCCACAGCGGCTTCTACAATTTCAGGGTCGGACGGCATGAGGGCCGCCAGAGCCGCGGCCCTGTGGTTGAGAAACCACGGAGCAAAGAAGCCCGAGTCGACGATCCTCCAGTAGATCTGCCGGGCAAAACCGACGCCTTTCGCCTCCAGCGGATGCCGAAGGTCGAGAAGGTCGTTGCCGACATAAGTCTGATAGACGACGACATCAGGGTGAAACTGCCGGAATCTCAGCCTGGAAATCCGTTCGGCGTGGGTGATGGTCGTTCCGCCAACACCGGCGTTGAGAACCTGCCATCCCTCACCCAAATTTGCCTGGAGGGCAAAGGGCCAGCTCTCGGCGCCGGCCGTGAAGCTATCGCCCAGGGCCAAGAGAGTCGAGCCCTCCCGCTTACTGAAATCAAGGCTGTGATTGAACGCCTTGAACTCGGCCCGGTGGGGGTCCGGCCATTGAAGACGATAGCTGATTTCGACAATCACCAGGACCGCCAACACGACGAGCACGAGCCCGATGCCCAGAGCCCCAACCGCCATCGTTACCGATCGCGGCGTCCATCGTCCAGATCTTCCTGTCATGGCGGTCATTATTGCGCTTCCGATGAGTCGGGTGCAAGACGGATGCCGCTGTCCCTGCTCGCCATCCCCATGGACAGATTTCACCATGGCCCGATACAATCCCCAACAACAATGCTTGAGCACCTTCCCACCGCCGCCCACGATGACGCGCCGTCACCACCCCGACCGGCTGCCGACCGGTATCGGCGGGCGATCCTGCGATCCCTGATCTACTACGGAATTTTTCGTTTCCCTCTGCGTATCGAAGAGTTGTACCGTTTTTCTGAGATCCAATGGCCTGACCTGGAAGCACTGGAAACTGAGGTGCGTTCTCTCCTCGACCAGGGGCTCATCACCCGCAACGGGCCCTGGGTCCATCTCGGGGATCCGACCCTTGTCGAGGAGAGGGTCGAGGCGGAGGCCCGGGCGAAACGGGTGATGCCCCGAGCCCTCAGGCGCTCCCGTTTGATCGCGCGCTTTCCATTCGTCCGTGGCGTCGCCCTCAGCGGAACAATCTCCAAGGGCGTTTTTGCCCGAGGCGACGATGTCGACTTCTTCGTCATCACCGCTCCCGGCCGGCTGTGGATATGCCGAGTCTTCCTGATGGCGTTCAAAAAGGTCTTCCTGCTGAACTCCCGCAGGACCTTCTGCATCAACTATCTGGTGACCGAAGACCACCTTGAGGTTCCGGACCACAACCTCTTCACGGCGACCGAGATCGCCTGGCTGATGCCGACGGTCAATGCCGCGCTGTTTGACCGTTTCTTCAAAACCAACCACTGGGTCGGCGCCTTCTTACCCAACTGGACGGCCGAGTTTCCAGTGAAGACTCAACAGTGGCTTCCAAACGCCCCGGCACGTGCAGTCGAATACTCCCTGTCCGGTCCACGAGGCGACACCCTGGACGATCGCTGCCACAACCTGGTCGAACAGCACAACCGCAAGCGATACGGCCACATCGAGGGCGCCGAATTCGACCTGGCGCTCCGCACGGCCAAAAACGTCTCCAAACACCACCCCCAGAGCCTGCAGGCGCGCATCCTTGAGCGATTTGATCAACGGATACTGGAATTCGGCCGGCAGCACGGCGTTGTCCTCGAGGAACGATGAAGATCCTCTTCACCCACTCGTACTTTCTCCGCCTGGACCACAAGCAGTGGAAGGCCGCCAAACCCTATCCGCCGCTGGCCACGCTCTACGCCATGGCATGGCTTCGACAGCAAGGTCACGACGTCTCCCTCCACGATACGATGTTCGCCACCGGCCCCGATGAATTGCGCTCCACCCTGAAAACGCGTCGCCCCGACATCCTGGTGATCTACGACGACGGATTCAATTGGCTGACCAAGATGTGCCTGTCAACGATGCAAGATGCGGCCTTCGAAATGGTCCGCTCAGGAAAAGAGGCCGGGTGCCAGGTTCTGGTGTGCAGTTCCGACGCCTCCGATCACCGCCTGCGCTACCTCAAACACGGCGCTGATGCCATCATCCTGGGAGAGGGAGAAATCACCCTCGGTGAGATCGTCGAGGCCATCGGATCCGACCCTGACGCCGATCTCGGGGCCATCCCCGGGCTTGCACTCCTCGAAGAGGATCAGGTCGTGCTCTCCCCGCCACGGAAAACTCTCAGAGAGCCCGATACTCTGCCTCGGCCCGCATGGGATCTGGTCGATCTGTCGCCCTACGAAGAGATGTGGCGCGCCCACCACGGCTACTGGTCCCTCAACCTGGTCTCTTCACGAGGCTGTCCCTACAGTTGCACGTGGTGCGCCAAGCCGATCTACGGCGACCAGTACTTCCTGCACTCTCCCGAAAGGGTTGTCGAGGATGTGGCCTGGCTCAAGGACCACCACGACTTCGAACATGTCTGGTTCTGCGATGACATCTTTGGCCTGCGGGCCGACTGGCTGGAGACCTTTGCCGACGGCCTCAAACAGCGCCGGCTGGATATTCGCTTCATGATCCAGGCGAGGGTTGATCTCCTGGCCAGACCCGAGATCGTCGATCCGCTGGCTCGGGCAGGTCTGGACACGGTGTGGATGGGCGTCGAATCAGGCTCTCAGAAAATCATGGACGCGATGGCCAAAGGCATCACGGTCGAACAAGTCCGAGAGGCAACAAGGCTCCTCAAAAACGCCGGTGTTCGGGTCGCTTTCTTCCTGCAATTCGGCTACCTGGGTGAAGACAAGCAGGACATCGACAAAACGATCAATCTTGTCCTGGAATTGCTGCCGGACGAGATCGGAATCTCGGTCTCCTACCCCCTGCCGGGCACGCCCTTCTTCGACACCGTCAAGGCGCAGATGGGCCAAAAAACCAACTGGACGGACTCGGGCGACCTGGCGCTGATGTACCAGGGAACCTTCTCTCCGCAGTATTACCGCCGGCTGCATCGCTATGTTCACCGCCGGTTCCAAACGGCACGCGGACTCAAAAGCCTCAGATCCCTGGCCAGAAACCCCGGACGCCTCAATCGAAGTCTGCTCCGAAGTGCAGCAGCCACCGCCTTCCACGGACCGGCAGCCCTTGTGGAGGGCCTCCGACTGAAACGACTCGAAAAGGCATGACCTACCAACCCTTCGACTCGGTAGCAGACCGCTACGACCAGGTCTTCACCGACTCAGGCATAGGCCGGCTCCAGCGATCGGCGGTGCATCACTACCTCGATCGTAGAGTATTCGGCAACGCACCGATGTCAATTCTGGAACTCGGCTGCGGTACAGGCGAGGACGCCACCCATTTTGCCGAAAATGGCCATATCGTCACCGCCACCGACATCTCGCCTTCGATGCTGAAGCTCACCGACGCCAAGGCAGAGAAATACGGACTGGCCGACCAAATACGCACCGTCCCGTTGGATCTTCAGGATCCGAACTGTTCCGATCTCGAGGGGCCGTTCGACCTGATATTTTCCAACTTCGGCGCATTGAACTGCATCGACGAAGCCGGACTTCAAAATCTGGCCGAAAAACTGGTCCCGGTCACCGCTACTGGGAGCCACACCGTCTTGGTCGTCATGCCCCGCGCCTGCCTCTGGGAAACACTCTACTTTCTCCTTCGCGGCAGGCCACGTAGCGCTTTTCGAAGGCTCCGGGGCGGTCCGATCTCGGCAGCGGTCGGTCAGGCGTCGGTCTCAACCTGGTACCACAGCCCTCAGGCGGTTGTTCGAGCCTTCGAACCGGCCTTTCGGCGACGAGGGGTCGTGCCCGTGGGTTTCGCCGTTCCCCCCTCTTTCCTCGAGCCCTGGGCCGGCCGTAACCCCCGCACTCTCGCCGCCCTGGCAAAAACCGACCAGATTCTCCAACAGAGAGGACTCCTGGGTTCGATCTCCGATCATGCCCTGATCCATCTGGAGCGTTCGTGAACACTTCTGCACTGCCTTCCCAGGCGGCATGGCTTTGGCGGACAGCCACACTGCTCTTTGCCGGAGCCTTGATAGTTCGAGTTTTTGCCGTGACGGCCACCGGTTTTGACGGCCTCTACGGCCAGGATGCCTACGCCTATTTTGACCAGGCCATGGCACTGAGAGCCACCCTCCTTCAGGGCATTCCGGCACCTCCGGGCTTTCACTGGCCGCAAGGCTACCCGGCCCTGGTCGCCCTGATGTCGTTGGCGGTTGGTGGAGTGCCGATTGCCGCGCAGCTGGTGTCCCTGGTAATGGGTTCGTTGGTCGCACCCCTGACATATCTCGTCGGCCGGAAACTCCTTCCCTCCGGAGGCGACGGGGCCGCCATCCTCGCAGCCGTTCTCACCGCCATCGGCGGCCAGGCGGTGCTCAGTTCGATCGTCAGCATGTCAGACGCTACGGCTCTTGCACTGATCCTCCTCTCGATGTGGACAGCTCTTGAATTTGCCACAACTCCCCGCCGCCGATGCCTCTTGGCTCTTGCCGTAGTTTTCGGGTGTGCCGCCGTTGCCACTCGGTGGGCCTCCATTTTGGTCGCACCGGCCCTGGCGGTGCCGGCGCTGAGAGGTCTCGCCTACGGCAGGCGGTTGCGTCATATCTTCCCGGCTCTCCTCGCCGCCGCCTTGGGGTCAGGCGCAGTCCTTTTCACTCTCTTCCACAACCAGGCATTCGATCTGATGGGCTATTTCCGGAACTGGAACCTCCTCAATGCCGTCTGGGGCCCCATCCCCGAGATTCCGGCGGGTACTCTGTCGGCCAAGGCGCCAGGTCTCCTCTACTACCTGGCGCCTCTCTACCACCCGGCATTTCTTGGACCGCTTCTGGGTCCTTTGGCCGGCTGGGGCCTCTGGCGACTGTGGCGGGACAACGAACCTTACCGCTCACTGACGCTGGTTTTGTGGGCCGGAGTCCCCTTCTTCTTTTTTGTCGGCCTCCCCCTCCGCAATCTGCGATTCTGTCTGACCAACGCGGTACCTTTCATTCTTCTTGCGGCGTGGGGGGCATGGATACTGCTCCCAAGACCGTTCCTGGGCAAGGCGATACGGGTGGTCATCGGTCTGTCGCTTGCGTTGATCGTTGCCTGGGGCGCCCGACGTATCGAGAGCTTCACCTCTGCCGCCCGGGCCATCATCCACACGGTGCACTCGGTCGAGGCATTGGTTCCGGCCCATGCGATCGTTCTGACGTTCGAGATCACTCAGACTTTCGAACACCACAGCGATTTGCAGACCTTCGAACTCTTCGACCAAAACGAAGCCACACTGGGAATGCTGATCAAGGGTGGGCGCCCGGTATTCCTCCTGACACAGCCCGATGACGTCATCGCTCGGTGGCAGAATCAGGCGCCGGGAATCAATACCCGGTGGTTGGAGGACCACGGCTCGCTGCAGGAAATCGAGGCATGGGGCCTCTACACACTCAGGCGTTTCGAAGAGCACTGCGTCCACCAAGCAGGCTTTCCTCGTGCGGAGGCGGCCTCTTGACAGCCCCGGCCCGACACCGCGTTCTGCTGCTGACGCCCGGCTTCCCTGCAGACGAGCAGGATTCTCTGTGCATCCCGCCCCTCCAGTTGATGCTGCGCGAACTCTCGGTCCAATACCCCGACCTTGATGTGACTGTCCTGGCTCTCCATTACCCCTCGAAGAGACGAAGATACCGGTGGCACGGCATTGAAGTTCGGGCCCTGGGAAGGGCCAATCACCGTTGGCCGCTGCGTTTGATCGACCTGGCACGCGCCCGAAGGCTGGCCGGGAGGCTCCACAAAGAACAATCCTTCTCGCATGTCCACGCTCTCTGGCTCACTGATGCCGCCCTGGTGGCCTCCTCAATCACTCGTTCTTGGGCCTGTCCGTGGAGCGTCACGGCAATGGGTCAGGACGTTCTGCCAAGCAATCGTTATCTCTCAAGACTTTCCCGCGGCTCAACTCAAGTGATCACCATCTCTGATCGAGCCGCGGCGACCCTCGAACAGTCATCCGGAAAAGCAGCAGCTCGCGTCATCCCATGGGGTATCGACCCACCCCCGGAGGTGCTGCCCGAGTGGAATGCACGACCGATCGACGTATTGGGGGTCGGATCCCTGATCGAACTCAAGCGGTGGTCGCTCCTGCTGGACGTCTGCGGGCGCCTTGCGACGGACAACCCAACGCACCGAACGGTTCTGGTGGGCGACGGACCCTTGAGAGCTCAACTCGAAGCCGAGGCCCGAGAGCACGGACTGGCCAATCACCTGGTTTTCACCGGAGAACTCCCCCGCCCCGAAGTCCTGCGCCTGATGAAAAAGGCCCGAGTACTCCTCCACCCCTCGCGGTTCGAAGGCCAGGGTTTCGTCTTTTCAGAGGCCCTCTCTCGCGGCATGTCTCTCGTTTCGGGTCCGGTCGGAACAGCCGCACCATCCGAGCGGTGGCGGGTCACCGAGCCCAAAAATCTAGCCTCAGAGTGCTCCCATATCTTGCGTCATCCACCTTCGACCTCAGGGCTCATCCTGCACGCCCTGGAAGACACCGTCGCAGCCTACGCCGATCTTTGGGGAATGGACCAGTGACGGCCGACACCAGATCTCGACTGGCATTCGGCCTTCTGCTGGCTTTCATTGTCGGCTGGTATTGCATGCCTTCGACAACCGCTCAGGCGAGCGCGCCCCACAACCTCTTCTTCTACTTCCTGGTCATGCCCGGACTCTGGATTTTTTGTGCTCTTCGTCCTGGAAGACCATTTGAATTTGGTCCACTGGGTCTCGCCTCGGGTATTTTCATCACCTATCTTGCGGCTTCGGCGCTCTGGGCTCAGACACCCGTCGAGCGCCCCTTGGAGACGGTCGGCTTGCACGCACTGGCAACCGCCACCTTCGCCTTCTGCGTGTCCCAACTCTTCGACCGGTCTCGCCTCGAATACTTTCGACGGGTCATCGTCATCGCTGCAACTTCGATCACTCTGGTATCGATATTTGCCTGGCTCTTCGGCCGGATTTACCATCCCGGGCGTCTGCACTCGGCAATCCACTTCGAACACCCCAATCTCTTCGCCCAGGCCCTGGGCTTTGCCGCCCTGCTGGCCCTGGGGTCGGCACTTCGAACCCGGGTGGAAACCTCCCGGATCGTGTGGACAGCAGCCTCAGTCCTTCTCGGTCTGGGTATTTTTCTGACCCGCGGCCGAACGGTGATCCTCGCGGCCATCGTGGCAGGTCTCGCCAGCATCGCTCTGTATCGAGGCAGACGGGCGTTGGCCGCGGCGGTTGCGGTCGTCATCATCGTCTTCGGTATCTCCTTGACCACCGGGCCAACACTTGTGGGATTTGTTGTTCGCGGCGATGCCGGCCGAGTCCACATCTGGCAGACCCTCCTGGATCAGATTTCCGATAATCTCGTTTTCGGCGCAGGCATCAATGCCGACGACAACATCGTTTTCCCACCAGGATCCGGGGATTTCCCCAAAGGATTTACCGTCCCCCATGCCCACAGCGCCTTCATCGGCACTCTGTTCTACGGAGGCATGATCGGATTGGCCCTTCTGCTCCTGGTCAGCATCATGGGTCTCAGGAGGGGGAACAAAAACGCCAGGACAGACGGCGAGTGGGACCCTCTGATTCTGCTGCTCTTCGGACTCTTCTGCCTGATTCCTGACGGTCATCGACTGATCTGCGAACCCCACCTCTCCTCGTGGCTGCTGTTCTGGCTGCCCCTCGGCCTGATCGCCGCCGGTCCCTTCGCCCGGTACGATTCCGAAGGTGTCGAACACACTGCACTGAACAACAGCACCCACCGGTTCCATACGTCGCTCGGCAGCGCGATGGTAATCCTGCTGATACTTGGCGCCCTGCTGCTGCGGGCGCCTCATATGGGAGAATCGATTGACAGCCCGCACACCTGGAGACAGTGCGACACCGCTCAATACATCCACGCCTTCTACGCTGACGGCATCGACCTCCTGCACCCTTCGGTCTGTTGGATGGGAAATTACAGGACCCTGATTCTGGAGTTTCCCCTACCCGAAGCTGTCTCCGCCGTCGCCTACCACCTCTTCGGACCGAGCCATATCACTGCACGCTGGGTCACCCTGATTTTCTTCATCGGATCAACCCTCTTTCTGTTTCTATTCGTGCGTACGATCACCGACCGCGAGACCGCCCGGCTTGCCACTGTGATCTCCATGATTGTCCCGCTGGCCCTCTTCTATTCGCGGGCCGTCCACATCGATTATGGCGCCTTGTTCTTTGCCCACGCCATGGCCTGGCTGTGGGCCGAAGCGATCAAGCGAGACTCAGGGGCGTGGCTATGGATGGGCTCGATTCCCGCCGCCCTCGCTCTGATCATCAAGGCGCCGTACGTCCTGCCGTTTGTGCCTCTGCTGATCTGGATGACCCTCTCCCGGCGTCGCTGGAAACTGGTTTTCAGGCATGCTCCGGCACTGATTCTGCCCGCTTTGGTCTTGATCGCATGGCAGTGGCACGCCATGACAGTCAACGGAGCGGCCCCCGACTGGTTCTTCATTCCGACTTATCGCCGCTTTACCAACAATGCCCACTGGTACTTCGGTGTGTGGTCGATGCGACTGAACCCGGCCCACTGGCTCGTGCTCGGGCAACGATTCGTGTTTGAAATCACCGGGTTGGTCGGGCTGGCTCTGGCCGTGGTCGGCCTCTGGGCCACGGCTTTCAAACGCCGTTGGAGTTTGTTCTGGTGGATTGCCGGCGCCGGCTTCGGCATTCTGGTCTTTTTCAACCTCAATATCATGCACAACTACTATCAGCTCGCCCTTGTCGGCCCGGCGTCGGTCGCCATTGCGCTCGGGATCCTGCGCATCACGGGACTTGCAAAGGCCAGAGGTCCGGCCATACACCACCTGGTGGTCCTGGCCCTCGTGCTGATCGTCGGTATTGAGTCGATCAGATGGTCAGAGGAGCACTACTACGAGGTCCTGGAACCTCTGAGGACCGCAGGACTCGCCATCGGTACCGTCGTCCCCGAGGGGGAGTTGGTGGTGATTTCTTATGGGGGTCTGGATCCCCGATCGCCCCATCTGCTCTACCGAGCACGGCGCTACGGCTGGTCGATTCCGGACCGTGATCTGAAGCCTGACCTCATCCAGCGGCTGGAGGAAGAAGGCGCCACCTGGCTTGCCGTAGTCACGCCCAACCCGCCCTCCGGAACCCTCGGCGCCTTTTTGGCGGCCTTCCCCACCCGCATCATCAACCTGCCCGGAGGTCACACACGGCTCTTCGTCTATCACCTGATCGATAGGCCTCAATCACTCTTTCAGGGCGGGTTTGAAGAAGGCAACGTCGAGGAGTGGGCTGGGGGTATCGGGCATTGAATCAGCGTCAAATTCTGCCCCAAGACCACCGGTCCGAAACCAGTCGGCGTATAATGGGTTGAGAAAAATCGACGGGACCGACAACAAGGGAGGATGACGATGAGGCGTTTAGTTTTTTGTCTGACGATGGTGGCCGCCGTGTTGGTTGTTGTGGGACCAGCAGCGGCCGACGAAGGACCTCAGGCTGAGGCGCCTGAGACCTCTGTGGTAACCCCAGAGGCCCAATTGCCGGTCGGTGCTGCAGGCAAGATGGTCTTCATTGACCCCGCGACCGGGCGGGTGACCAGCACGCCGACTGCCGAACAACGAGCTGCGATGCAAGCCAGGGTGGCCGACATGCTCAATCAAAGTGATGAAGGTTTATTCGACGAGTTCTTGCCCAACGGCGCCGTCTTGCGGGACCTTCAGGGCCGCTTCCAAAGCGCGACGGTCGTTCGCATCGCGCCGGACGGCTCACAGCACCAGAAATGTACGACCAGCCTGACAGAAGTGACGACAGTAGAACAACAGCCGAAGATCGAGGCCGCGGCGACCGCCTCCGCGGCGAAGTAGGGGGCTGTCATGTTGTATTCCAGCATTTTCCGCCTTTTTGCTGTGGTTGCCATCCTGGTCTTGGCCGCAGGGCCGGCGGGCGCCGCCACAATCACCATCGTCAACAATGACTCCGCAGGCGAGGGCTTCAACGATCCTTCGCCGGCGGATCCGGTCGGTGGCAACACGGGGACGACCCTGGGCGAGCAACGCCTGATCCTTTTTGAGGCTGCGGCCGATCAGTGGGGCGCCCTCGTGGAGAGCGACGTCGAAATCCTCGTCTCCGCCCAGTTCAATCCCATGACCTGTGATGCCGGTGGAGCGATCCTGGGTTCGTGCGGGTCGACCTACATCCTCCGCGACTTTCCCAACGCGCCCTTTGCCAACACCTGGTATTCAGCCGCTACTGCAAACGCCCTGGCAGGATCGGACCAGGACGGAAGAACGGACATTACCGCGCAATTCAGCAGTACGGTCGATGACGACCCCGACTGTCTAGGTGGCCACGGGTGGTACTACGGTCTCGACGGCCAACCAGACCAGGGTGATCTCCGGCAGCACCTCTATCCCGTGATCCTTCACGAACTGGGGCACGGATTGGGTTTCCAGAACTTCGCCAACGAATCGACCGGGACGCTCAACGGCGGGCTCCCGGACATCTACACGCGCTTCACTCTCGACACCACGACGGGCAAACACTGGAACGAGATGACGAATGGGGAGAGATTGGCTTCAGCGATCAACACGGACCAGATCGTCTGGGACGGTCCGTTCGGCCAGGCGGCTGCTGAGGACTGGTTGGCCGCCGAGGTTATTGACTTCATCGTCAACTCGCCGGGAAGCATCGCCGGAACATACGACAGTACCGGTGCGCTCTTCGGCGCCGGCGGCGCTCTGTCCGACGACACGACCGGCGACATGGAACTGGTCGATGACGGTTCAGGGGCCACAGCCAGTCTGGGCTGCGACCCGTTGGTCGGCTTCACGCCTGGACGCATTGCCTTCATCGATCGTGGAACCTGCGAGTTCGGTCTCAAGGCACTCAACGCCGAGCAAGCCGGGGCCTCGGCGGCGGTGATTGCCAACAACCAGGACGGGACCGTTTTGGTCAATATGGCCGGGGGCGAGGTTGGCGGCCAGGTGACGATTCCCGTCATTGCTATCGGACAAGACGACGGCAATCTGATCCGCCCCGAACTGCCCGGGGTCAACGTCACCTTCGACGTGCTCAGTATCTGGGGAATGCATGCCGCGGGTTTTCCGAAGCTCTACGCCCCCAATCCGGTGGAGATGGGGTCGTCGATTTCTCACTGGGACGTCAGCGCGTGGCCGGATGCCCTGATGGAGCCGTTCACGACTGAGGACGAGTACAACGAGGTCGACATGACGCCAGGCCTGTTCGAGGACATCGGATGGACCCTGGCTGGACGGGACCTGATTTTCGAAGACGGTTTCGAAAGTGGTGGTTCGACCGGTTGGGATATTACGATTCCATAGCTTTCGCTGAGGCAACAAGAATGGGGCCCACCGATAGAGGTGGGCCCTTTTTTTAAGCTATTTCATGAGCTTTGCAAGTGCCTTGCAAAGCCTTATCGGCTTCGCCGGGCTACAATGATCGGCCATGGGCCGGATACGATTAACGACGATCTTCATTCTTCACGTTCTGCGTGATCTGCTGGGTACCCTCGGGGGACGCCTCGGCCGTGGATGGCGGCGTCTGGTGCGCCGAGAGAAAATCGGTGTCGTCGGCGTCGATGTCTTCCCCTTCTTCGAGCGCATGACCGGGGTGGGTTGGTATGAGTGGAATCTGCTTGCGGCGATGGACCGGCGAGACGACGGACTACGCTTCAACCTCTACGCCCACACGTTCCTGGCCCCGAGTGACCCCGCCGCACCGCCGATGCCGGGTTTCCGTCACATGAATCTCCGTATTCATCACCTCCCTGCCGGGCTATTGCTTCCGATCCGGCCGACAATCTGGCTTCTCCGCCGGGTCGTTGAACCGTTGCTTCGATTTCTCGACGGCAACAACGTGCTCTTCGCCCCCAACTTCTTCATGCCGCGGTCTCAGCTTCCCTTCGGACCAACGGTCGTCGCCACCGTGCACGATCTGGCGTTCAAGGCGCTGCCAGATACGGTCAACCAGGCGACTCTGGATGAACTCGAACGCAATTTGGCGGCAACTCTTGCCCGCTCTTCCCGGCTGATCGCGGTCTCCGAGGCAACGGCCGGCGACATCACCGAATACCTGGACATCGACCGGGAACAGGTGCGCGTCATCCATGAGGGGCTCGATCCCGACTTTCCCGGTGAGGATGACCCCGATTCCCCGGCTGGACTGCCCTCGTCCTACGTTCTGTTTGTATCGACCCTGGAACCCCGAAAGAACGTCGTCGGCGTGCTCGAAGCGTTTGCCATCGCGGTCGACCGGGGATATTCGGGGCACCTGGTGTTGGTCGGCCGCTGGGGTTGGCGGACGGAAGATATCAGGAAGACCCTGGAGACTTCGCCGGCCAAAGACCGAATCATTCACCTGGACTACGTCGAGCGTCAGCAACTGGCCGGTCTCTACAGCGGGGCCGACGCCTTCCTCTTTCCCTCCTGGCTCGAGGGCTTTGGCCTACCCCTTCTGGAAGCCATGGCCTGCGGGACGCCGGTCGTCACGTCCAATATATCGGCGATGCCGGAGGTGGCCGGTACCGCAGCAATGTGCGTTAATCCTGCAGATCCGTCTGCCATCGCTTCGGCCCTGATGACACTGGTTGAACAACCCGAGCACAGGCATAGCCT